>OGIX01001062.1_pt1 | contig 12201 bp, 10 predicted proteins | sample 1571901 | NCBI WGS metagenome assembly OGIX01 (sample SAMEA2582102, study PRJEB24529) | metagenome | biome: Human gut stool | place: China | collected 2011
TAGGTGCATTTTTATTAAAATAAAATTCTTTTGTTGAAATTTCGAATAACTTATAAACATATAGGTGCACATATATGTTGTTGCTGATAAAACTATAATAGATATACTAATATCACATTTTAATATGTAAAAAAACATAAAACAAACTACCATTATTAAGCATTATATGTTTAATAATTTATGAAAAACCTTCTTATCTATATATACAAATTCAATCATATCATTTGACAAATTTCTTCACCTCTTTCTATCATTTTACATTATTTTCATTTATTTGTGAATATTCCATTTAATATTAGATAAAACTTTACTTTATTTAGTCTATAAGAATGCTAAATTTATCACTTACTTTTATATTTAAATTCAAAGATACGTTTGTATAAATTAAAGTTTATGATATACTATTGATGTTATTATTAAATCAAAATAAAGTTGTTTAATTACTTTGTTTTTGGGTAATAATGTTAAATAAATTATTTAGGCGGTGAGCAAAATTAGTATTAAATCAATAATTAGTATTTTAGCAACTAAATTTACAATCTTCCTTACTAAAACCATTTTAAAAGGTGGAACAACTTTCCCAGGTAAAGTTGCATTAAAATTAGATAAGAATATTCTAGGTAAGGTTGCTTCTGGATATAATGTAATCCTTGTTACAGGTACAAATGGAAAAACAACAACTACAAGTATGATTTATAATATACTGAAAGAAAAAGGCTTTTCAGTTATTACAAATAATACAGGTGCAAATCTTTATTCTGGTATAGTTACTACCTTTGTAGATAATTATAAGTTTTCAGATAAAAATCATGAAAAGTTTGCAGTAATTGAAGTTGATGAAGCTAATGTAAAATTTATAACTAAAAAGATTACTCCAAATATAATCACGGTTACAAATTTATTTAGAGATCAACTTGATAGGTATGGAGAAGTATATACTACCCTTACTAAAATTTTAGAAGGTGTTCATAGTGTACCAACTTCAAAACTTATCTTAAACGGTGATGAATCATTACTTGGTAAACTTGATATTAAAAATCCAGTAGTTTTTTATGGTTTCAAAACAAATATAAATGAAAATAAAACTATAGACATAAATGCTGACGCAAAATTCTGTAAGTTCTGTAAAACTCCATATAAATATAACTTTGTTACATATAATCACTTAGGTGACTATTACTGTACAGGCTGTGGTTATAAGCGTCCTGAAATATCATATGGGGTAGATGAGATTATAGATCTTACTTCTGAAAGTTCTACAGTAAAAATTAATAATACTGAAATATTCCTTAGCCAATCTGGTGTATATAATATATATAATGCCCTTTGTGCTTATAGTATTGCTAAAGAACTTGGAGTAGATGATATAACTATTAAAAAATCCTTAGAAAGTCAAAGTTCTAGCTTTGGAAGACAAGAAACTATTAATATTGAAGATAAAGAAGTTAAAATAATCTTAGTAAAAAATCCAGCTGGATATAATCAAGCTTTAGATACTTTATGCCTTAGCAAAGATCCTTTCTCTGCTGCTTTTATCCTTAATGATAATTATGCAGACGGAAGAGATGTATCTTGGATTTGGGATGTAAACTTCGAACATTTAAATAATGTAGATTTAAATGAAATCTATGTTTCTGGATTAAGATCATATGATATGGCTGTAAGACTTAAAACTGCTGGCTTAGATTCTTCAAAATTCTCTATAACCGAGGAATATGATGCTCTAACAGAAAGAATAAAAGAAAGTAATAATAAAAAGATTTATATTCTTGCAACATATACAGCTATGATTAATTATAGAAAGCACTTACACTCTAAGGGTTACATAAAAAACCTTTGGTAATATAGGAGGATTATTATGGAATTAAATATATGCCACTTATATCCTGATCTTTTAAATGTTTATGGTGATGTTGGAAATATACTTATACTTAAACATAGAGCTGAATCTAGAGGTATAAAAGTTAACATTTTAAATGTATCTATTAATGATACATTTAACTCAGAAGATTATGACATTGTATTTTTTGGCGGTGGTCAAGACTTTGAGCAATCAATAGTTTCAGATGACTTAATGAATAATAAAAAAGAAGAATTATCTAAATATATAAATAGCGGTAAAGTTGTCATTGCTATTTGTGGGGGATATCAACTATTAGGTAAGTATTATACTGCACCTAACGGCGAAAAAATTGAGGGGTTAGGTATCTTAGATATATATACAGAAGCTGGAGATACTAGATTTATCGGTGACACTGTCATATATAACGAAGAATTCGATGAAACTTATGTAGGTTTTGAAAATCACTCCGGAAGAACTTATGTTAACGGTCTTAAACCTTTAGGTAAGTGCATTCACGGATACGGTAATAACGGTTCAGACGGTTATGAAGGCTGTGTGTATAAGAATACTTATTGCACTTACTTCCATGGTTCATTATTAGCAAAAAATCCTGAACTTGCTGATAGATTTATAAAAACTGCTCTTGAAGTTAAATATTCAGAAATTGCTCTTGAAAAGCTTGATGATACTTTAGAGCTAAAAGCAAAAGAAAAAATGATTACTAGACTTTCAAATAAGTAATCTTTAAAGCTTATACAAATTAAAAGGACGGGGAGATTAAATGACAAAAAAATTTTTTAAAGGTATGGTTTTATTACTTTGCTTAACTTTAATTCTACCTTTTACAGGTAATATTAAAGCTTTTGCATCAGAATTAGAAGCTCCACAAATAATTGGAGGCTCAGCAATAACAATGGATATGGATACTGGTGAGGTTATCTTTTCTAAAAATGCTGATGTAAAGCGTTCTCCAGCAAGTACAACAAAATTGCTAACTTCTTTATTATTTGCAGAAAACAAAACTAAAGGTGATTTGATTAGTTATACTGATAATTCTGCATCGATTACAGAAACTACATTAAGTGGTTATATAGCTGGCGGTGTTAAAGCTGGTGATACTATGACTGCTGATGATGTTATGAAAGCTGTTATGATTTTCTCGGCTAATGATGCTTCTGTTCTTATGGCGGAATCCGTTGCAGGATCTGTTGAAGCTTTTGCAAAAATGATGAATGAAAAAGCAAAAGAACTTGGTGCTACTAATTCAAATTTTGTTAACCCAAACGGATTAGAAGATCCTACTAATCCTAATAACAATAACTCAACTACAGCTCACGACTTAGCATTGATAGGTATTGCCGCTTATAAAAACGATTGGATAAGAGAAACTATGGCTTTAGAAGATGCTCCTGTGTATCTTAATGGTGGCAGAATTGATCTCGAAACTAGAAATAAAAACCTTAATAAAGATGGTAACCTTGGCGGGAAAACTGGTACTGAAACTTTAGCTGGGCATTGCTTCGTTGGTTTCTATAATAGAGATGGAAGAAATTTAGTTACAGTTGTACTTGGATCTGATTATGGTTCTGATGGAACAAATGTTTTTAATGATACTAAATCTGTAGCTGATTATAGCTATACAGCTACTAAAGTTGCATATAAAGCTAATGGAGACGAAATAGGAAACGTAGACTTAAGCTATAAACTATTTAGATTCTTTGGGCCAACAAAAACAATAACTGCACCAGTTATATTAGCTCAAGATGTAGAGTATTACAAAAATGATTATAACGATGCTAATGCAACCATTTCTTTAAGTAATACAGATATTGATGCATGGAAAACAGCATCTAATAATAATGTAGATTTAACATTTTCAATAGGTAATTTTACTGAAACAGTTAAAGGAACTATCGGATTAACTACTGGACAAATATTTAAAGCTAATTTACCAATTTATGCAGCTGTGATAATAGGGATTATAGTTGCTGTAGTATTAGTAGTTATAATAATTAACTTAATAAGAAAATCTGGTAGTAGAAACAAAAGAAATAGATACTACAGATAGAAAAACGACTGCTTATGCAGTCGTTTTTTAGTTAAGAGTAAGTGTACACTTTAAAATTTGTAAACAAATCCAGTATACCTCACTTTGAAATATTATAAATTTAAAACTGCATAGCAGTTTTATACTCAACTTTTCACTTTTAACTCTTCACTTTTAACTAAATAAAGTGTTATAATCGTTAAGACAATTTTAATAAAGGTGTGAATTTAATATGAATGAAAAAGTAGACTTTAAAGGTAGTGTTATTTTAAACCCTGTTCCTGTAGTCTTAATAACTTCTAAAAATAAAGAAGGAAAGGAAAACGTCTTTACTGTGGCTTGGACTGGAACCGTTTGTACTAAACCTCCAATGCTTTCAATCTCAGTAAGACCAGAACGTCTTTCTTATGAATATATAAAAGAGACAATGGAGTTTACAGTAAATCTTCCAACTTCAAAAATGACAAAAGCTGTAGACTATTGTGGTGTCAGACCAGGTAGAAAATTTGATAAAATACAAGAAATGAACTTTACTATGAAAGAAGGAACTAATATAAATGTTCCTTATATAGATGAATGTCCTATTTCTATAGAGTGCAAAGTTAAATCAATAATCCCACTAGGTACTCATGACTTATTTATAGCTGATGTTGTAGGATCTCACGTAGATTCTACTCTTATGGACGAGAAAGGTAAAATCCATTTTGAAGAAGCCGATTTGATTACATATTGCCATGGAGAATATTTTAAAATGGATAAACATCCCCTTGGCAAGTTTGGATACTCTATAGCTAAGAAACCTATCGCAATGAAAGATAGTGCTAAATCTATAGAAAAAGAAAATAATACTGATACCACTAAAGTAAAAGATTTATCTAAAGATAGGCCTCGAAAGAAAAATAACAATTATAAATCTTCAAATGCATCTAAAAAGAGAAATAGTAGTAACAACAAACATAAAAATAGCCGAAAAAACACTACTTCCACTAGAAGAAAAACTAAATAACTTTATAACTGAAAGGATGGTATTATGTTTATAGTTTCATATAAGCTTCCATATGCTTTATTAGACTCTACAATTGAAACTTTAGCAATAAACGATATATATAACGTATTTTATGAAAACCCATTAGAAATCACTACAGACGATTATGGATATGGATATTTAGAAAAAGATGATGAAGACATAATTTTGAAAGTAGCTTTTGAAGATTCTAAAGAATTATTAGACCAGTTTTTAGTATCTCTTAAAGATATTTTAAAGATCGATTACATAAGTGTTGAAGAAAACACTAACGATTATACTACTTTTGATTTTCCAACTATACATCTAGACGACACATGGGTGATTTCAGGACCTGAAGAAGATTTTAATGATAAGAAAAAAATTAACTTTATATCTCAAGGTGCTTTTGGTACTGGACTTCATGAAACTACTCAAGATATATTAAGATTAATACTTAACAAACTAAATTTAAAAGAAAAATCTGTATTAGATATAGGAACTGGTTCAGGAATTCTTTCCATAGCTGCTTCTATAGCTGGTGCTTCATCTGTAACAGCTGTAGATATTCGTGATGTAAAAGACGAAGTTGAGCTTAACGCTTCTTTAAATAATCTTACAAATATAACTACTATTGTAGGTAATATATTAGATGATTCTTCTTTAGTAGAAGAAAACTTCGATTGGATTTTTATAAACATAGGTGGTGAGGAAACAAAACTATTTATGGACTTTATAAAATCTCACTTAAAAGCAAATAGTAATTTACTTATCTCTGGACTTGTAGAATGGAGCTTTGAAGAAGTTAAATCTAACGTTGAAAAATATGGATTTAAACTTTCAGAAAAACATCAAACAAATGAATGGATAACAGCAATATTTAACTAGTTACAAATTAAAAATGACAAATGACAAGTTAATGAATAAACTCTGTAAAACAGAGTTTATTTTTTAGAAACTATACAAATAGTCTCCTTAAAAACTTGTCACTTGTCACTTGTCACCTATATCTTGTCACTGATAAAAGTGTTTGTAGACATTATAATTTGTTTTAACCTTATCAACATACTTTTTAGTTTCTGCAAATGGAATATATGTTAACACATCTCCATTTGGCGAGTATCTTTCATCTTTAAGCCATTTAGTTACATGACCACTTCCAGCATTATATGCAGCTAAAATTAAGTCTAAGCTACCAAATTCACCTTCAAGATTTTTTAAATACCAGCATCCTAATCTTATATTTGTCTCTTCATTAAAAAGCATATCTGGTGTAAATTCTTCTATCCCTATTTCTTCAGCAATCCACTTACCAGTACTATCCATAATTTGCATTAATCCTTTAGCACCTTTATTAGATTCTGCCTTAGGATCAAAATTACTTTCTCCCCTGATTACAGCTAACACTAATAACGGATCCACATTGTATTCTTCACTATATTTATCTACATATTCTTTATATTTATACGGAAAGAAAATGTTCTTAACTCCATATCTTGTTATAAAAAACATCGTTACTGCTACTAAAACTACCACTAATATTTTTTTATAATTCATTCTATATCCCTACTTTATATTGCTTTTAAAAACTCTGTAAGCGATTCAACCTGCACTTTAGTCTTTAGTAAGGTATCATTATTTTCAATAATAATATTAGCAAAATCCTTTTTTCTTTCTAGAGGCATTTGTGCATTTATTCTATTTATTGCATCCTCTCTAGATAAAGCATCTCTACTTCTTACTCTTTGAAGTTGCGTATTTGAATCTACCCAAACTAAAATAACATAATCCATCTCTTTATGCAAATCATTTTCTATTAAAGTAGGTGCATCAACTATTACTCTCTTTTCACCTTTTTTTTCTAGTGCTTGTAATTCTTCTTCTATTTCCCTTACTATATAAGGTAGAATTATAGCCTCGAACTTTATCCTTTGTTTAGGAAATCTAAATATATGATTTCCAAATTCTTTACGACGGAATTGACCTCTCCAATCAAAAAATCCTACTCCAAAATCTATCTTTACTTTCTCTAAAATCTCAGGATATTTTTCTAAAACACTTTTAGCTATAATATCTGCATCGATTATAGGAAAACCTGCTTCTTTTAGCATTGCAGATACGGTACTTTTACCTGAGCCTATACCGCCTGTTAATCCTATTTTAATCATACTTACCCCCTATTTAGCTTCATACCATGTCTTTCCTATATTTGTATCAACTTCTAAAGTAACTGCCATCTTAAGTACGCTTTCCATTTCTTCTTTTACTAAAGCTTTTACTATTTCTAGCTCATTCTCTTTAACATTTAAAATAAGTTCATCGTGTACTTGTAAGATTATTTCACTAGCTAGATTTTCTTTCTTTAACCTATTATAAACTTTTACCATTGCCAGCTTTATTATATCTGCAGCACTACCTTGAATTGGAGCGTTCATTGCTAATCTTTCACCTAAAGCCTTAACAATCTTATTAGAAGCTTTAATTTCTGGTATAAACCTTCTTCTATTTAAAATAGTAAGAACATAACCTTTTTCCTTAGCCTCTTCTTTGGTACCTTCTAAATAGCCCTTTATCTTTGGATATCTATCAAAATATATTTCCATATATTCAGATGCTTCTTTTTTAGTTATCTTTAAATCTTGTGAAAGGCTAAAGTCACTTATTCCATAAACAATTCCAAAGTTTACAGCTTTAGCTCTACTTCTCATAAGTGATGTAACTTCTTCAACAGGAACCTTAAATACTTCTGATGCTGTCTTAGTATGAATATCTGAATGATGATTAAATGCATCAATCATATTTTGATCATCTGACATATGAGCAAGAACTCTTAGTTCTATTTGAGAGTAGTCGCAAGATAATAAAACATCTGTATCTTCCTTAGGAATAAATACTTTTCTAATCTCTCTACCCATTTCATACTTAACAGGTATATTTTGAAGGTTAGGCTCTGTACTTGAAAGTCTACCTGTGGTTGTAACAGTTTGATTAAAACTAGAGTGAATTGCTCCATCAACGTCTATAACATTCTTTAATCCTTCTACATATGTAGAATTTAACTTAGTAATTTGTCTATAATAAATAATCTTTGGTATAACATCATGCTTATCCATTAGCTTTTCTAACACTTCAGCATTAGTTGAATATCCTGTTTTAGTTTTCTTAATTACAGGTAAATCTAACTTTTCAAAAAGAATTTTCCCAAGCTGCTTTGGCGAATTAATATTAAACTCCTCTTCGCATAATGCAAATATCTCTTTTTCAGTTCTTTCAATTTCTTCTTTAAACTTAACTGCAAGTTCATCAAGTTTTTCTCTATTAACCTTAAATCCTACTGCTTCCATACTAGAAAGAATAAATATTAATGGGTGTTCAACTTCATAATAAAGTTCATCCATATCCTCTTTTGAAATTCTTTCCTTTAAATAGCTGTAAAGTTCTTTCATATTACCTACAGCACTACATACTAAAGTATCACCTTCACCTTTAACTTCTTTCCCTAAATATTCATTAATTAAAGTTACTAAAGGATATTCACTTCTAGCTGAGTCTATTAAATATGCAGCTATAGCAGTATCAAAAATATATTCTTTTATTTCTATATTAAGCTTTGTTAATGTAGTTACAAGATTTTTACCATCATGTATTACTTTAGTTATCTTTTCATTTTCCATGAATGATTTTAATATGCTAGTAGCCTCTTCAAAGTTCTCCATAGCTATTAATTTCATATCAATAAGATAAGTTTTCTCACCATAACTTAAATATATTTTATCTAATTCCATTTTAGAATAAACATTACCATCATTTAATTTATAACTAATAAATGCTATTTCATTACTTCCATTTAAAACTTTTTTTAATAATTCTAAATTATTTATTTCAATTATCTCTATTTTCTCTTCTTCTTTTTCTTCATCAGTATCATCACCTGGCAACTTAGCAAGTAGTGATTTCATTTGAAGCTTAAAGAACATCTTCTTAAGTTCTTCTCTGTTGTAATCTTCCTGACTTTTTATATCATCTAAATCAAATTCTATTGGGACCTCTGTCATTATAGTAGCTAACTTTTTACTAAAAATTGCTTGTTCACTATATGTTTCTAAGTTTTCCTTTAGCTTTTTACCACTAATTTCATCTATATTAGAAAGTACCCCTTCCATAGAACCATAAGTTGCAATAAGCTTAAAGGCAGTCTTCTCTCCTACCCCTGGTACCCCTGGTATATTATCTGACTTATCACCCATAAGTCCTTTAACATCTATATATTGAGTTGGTGTTACTCCAAATTCATCTATAAATGCTTTTTCATCATATATAGCTGTTTCAGTTACACCCTTTTTAGTTATTACGACCTTAATATTTTTAGTTGCTAATTGAAGGGCATCTCTATCTCCTGTAACTATAAATACTTCTATATCATTTTTCTCAGCAAATTTTGCTAAAGTTCCTATAATATCATCAGCTTCAAATCCATCTATTTCATAAATATTTATAGATAATAATTTTAGTATTTCCTTTACTAGAGGGAATTGTTCATAAAGCTCTGGGGCCATCTTCTTTCTCCCAGCCTTATATTCTTCATATTCCTTATGTCTAAAGGTTGGAGCTTTTCTATCAAAGGTAGCTACTATGTAATCTGGTTTTATTTCTTCCTTCATCTTAAATAACATATTAGTAAAACCATAAACTGCATTAGTATGAACTCCATCCGTAGTAGTTAATGGTGGTATTGCAAAAAATGCTCTATTCATTAAACTGTTCGAATCTAAAATCAGTAATCTTTCCATCTTTTCCTCCAGTAGTTTATTATTATAAAATTCATTATACTATTTTTTCATTATATTTACTAATGATATCCATAACAAATATTTTAAAACTATCTTTTAACTTAATTGTAAACTTAAAATATTTTTCTATATAAACTCCATAAATAGTTTCATATTTTATTTTTAACTCTTCACTTTTAAATCTTAACTAATTAAAATATGCTTAGTTCTAATTCTTCTGATAGATTTTTTAGCACATGAATTCCACCAATGCTGTTTCCTTTTTGATCTAGGGAAGGTCCGTATATTCCTATGCCATATCGTCTTGGTACCGTAGCAAGTATTCCTCCACCTACACCTGATTTTGCTGGTATTCCAACTTGAACAGCAAACTCCCCAGATGCATCATACATTCCACAAGTAACCATTATAGTTTTAACTATTCTACATACCTCTCTAGACATTAAAACCTCATTACCCCATGGTGTTATTCCATCATTAGCTATAACGGCTCCGAATCTAGCTAAATCCTTAGCAGTTACTTCTATAGAGCATTGTTTAAAGTAAAGGTCTAATACTTCTTCTACATTACCTTCTAATATTCCATTACTCTTCATAAAATAAGCTAAAGATCTATTTCTATCTCCAGTTTCTTTTTCACTTTCATAAATTTCTTGGTTTACATTTATATCTTCATTATTCGTAGCTCTTCTAATAAAATTTAAAATTCTTTCAAGTTTTCTTTCCTCTGTTTCTCCATATATTAATGAAGTTGTTACAATAGCACCTGCATTAATCATAGGATTATAAGGTTTTTCATCTCTTATTTCAAGATTAACTATACTATTAAACCCCATTCCTGTAGGTTCAACATTAACCTTTTTAAATACAGCATCTCTACCGTTATCACTAAGTGCTATAATAAGTCCTACAACCTTAGAAATACTTTGAATCGTAAACTTAACATCACACTCTCCAGCCCAATACTCTTCATTATTTTTAATATCTACAACATATATTCCTAAATCATCCTTATTGGCCTTTAAAAGTGCTGGTATATATGAAGCTAAAAAACCTTCTTCTGTATATTTTTTATTCTTATCTACTAAATTAACTAATAAGTTCTTCATCATTTTCTCCTCTTTACTATTCTTGTAGTAAATATTATATTTCTAATAATCTATTCTTACAAGGTAAAAACTGTTTACTCATAATTTTTTTATGTAAATCCGTAAAATTTTATTTTTTCTAATTAACTATGATATAATACTAAGTAAATTACTAAAATTTAGGAGGACATAGTTATGAATAATGATTTATTAAAAAAATATGCAAAACTTGCTGTAAAAACTGGCGTAAATATCCAAAAAGATGATGTTCTTGTTATAAATTCGCCAATTGAAACTGCAAACTTCGCAAGACTTATTACTGAAGAAGCATATAATTTAGGAGCTAAAGATGTAGTAGTTCATTATGGAGATCAAAAGCTTACAAAAATTAAGCTTGATAATAGCTCAATAGAAACTATATCAGAACAACCAGAATGGTTTGGAGAAAGTTATAATTACTATGCAAGAACAGGTGCTTGCTTTATTTCTATAGCTGCTAATGATCCGGATGGTCTTAAAGGTGTTTCAGTAGATAAAATTGGAGCTTATCAAAAATCTAGAAGTTTAGCTCTTAAAGAATATTACGAAAACTCAATGAGTAATAAATGTCGCTGGTGTGTTATTGCTTACCCAACACTTCCATGGGCTAAAAAAGTATTCCCTAACCTTTCTGACGATGAGGCTTTCGAAAAACTATATTACGCTATTTTAGAAGCTAGTAGAGTTACTACAGAAGATCCTATAAAGGCTTGGGATGAACATAATTTAAGCCTTCAAAAAAGTCTAGACTTTTTAAATAACAAAAACATAAAAACTCTTCATTATACTAGCTCTAATGGAACTGATTTAACAATTGAATTGCCTTATAATCATAACTGGGCAGGTGGATTAGAAGAAAGTACTTCTGGCATAGGATTTAATGCAAATATTCCTACAGAAGAAGTATTTACATTACCTAAAAAGACTGGTGTTAACGGAATAGTATATTCATCAAAGCCTTTAAGCTACGGTGGTAATTTAATAGATAACTTCTCCCTTACTTTCAAAGATGGAAAAGTTGTAAACTTCACTGCAAAAGAAGGATATGATGTGTTAAAACAAATGTTAGATAGTGATGAAGGTGCTAAATACTTAGGAGAAGTTGCACTTGTGCCATATGATTCTCCAATATCAAACTCAAATTTAATATTCTTTAATACATTATTTGATGAAAATGCTGCATGCCACCTTGCACTTGGAAGAGCTTATCCATGCTATAAGGATGTAGAAAATCTATCTAAAGAAGAATTAGAAGAAAGAGGCACTAATGACTCTAATATTCATGTAGATTTTATGATAGGAACAAAAGACTTATCAATAACTGCAGTAACTAATACTGGAGAAATAGTTCAAATATTTAAAAATGGTAACTGGGCATTTTAGAGTATTAA
>OGIX01001068.1_pt1 | contig 12137 bp, 10 predicted proteins | sample 1571901 | NCBI WGS metagenome assembly OGIX01 (sample SAMEA2582102, study PRJEB24529) | metagenome | biome: Human gut stool | place: China | collected 2011
AATTAAAAATCAAATTTAAACAATTCAAAATGATAGTAAAAGATAAATAATAATAAGAAATGATAAAAGGTGGAAATGAGATAGTAAACAGTTTAGAATTATAATAGTTATATTACAAAAAATGGAAATTAATGGGGCGAAAGGTGAATTTAATCTATAAAATTAGAAAAAAAGATGTTATTTAGGAATTAAATTGATATACTTGTTATTAGAGTTTACAAGAAACTTGATATTAAGTCGTATACATAATATAATTAATGTGATATGAAAACGTAAAGAGGGGGAAGAAAATGAAAAAAGGTAGAAGTGCAACACTATTTATATTAGCCGTTATCATTATAATATCATTAGCTTTTGCTGGTTTTAAAGGTGTTGAAATTGGAGGATGGGAATTTAAATCTTTCGATAAAGCGATTACTAAAGGTTTAGACCTTCAAGGTGGAGTTTCTGTTTTAATGGAAATAACAGATGAAAATTTATCTTCAGAAGATTTAGAAAAGAATTTAGAAAAAACAAAACAATTATTAGATTTAAGAGTTAATAAGCTTGGGGTTGCAGAAACAACAGTAACTGCTGAAGGCGATAGAAGAATAAGAATAGATATCCCAGGACAATTTGATTCAAAAGAAATAGTTGATTCATTACAAAAAACAGGTAACTTAACATTTAAGGATTCAGAAGGAAATGAAGTTCTTAATGGTAAAGATGTAGAAGAAGCAAGTGTTATGACTGATAATACTACTGGAAAGCCAGTTGTAACTTTAAAGTTAAATGAAGAAGGTAAACAAAAGTTTGCTGAAGCTACAGAGAAGAATTTAAATAAGACAATTTCTATATATATGGATGAAGATTTAATCTCTAGCCCAGTAGTAGAATCTGTAATATCAGGTGGAGAAGCGATAATTACTGGTAGTAAGACTGTAGATGAAGCTAAAAATTTAGCAGGTCTTATAAATTCGGGGGCTCTTCCTGTAACTTTAAAAGTTGCTTCAATTGAAAGTGTTGGAGCTCAATTAGGAGCAGAGGCTATGCCAAATGCTATGAAAGCTGGAGCAGTAGGTATTTTATTAATATTCTTATTTATGATATTTAATTACAGAATGTTAGGTGTGATAGCTTCTATAACATTAACTTTATACACAATGTTAGTTTTAATAGTTTTTGTTGAGGCCAATGTAACACTTACATTACCAGGTATAGCTGGTTTCTTATTAACTATAGGTATGGCTGTAGATGCTAATGTTTTAATATTTGAAAGAATAAAAGAAGAAATGGCAAAGGGAGTTTCTGCAAAGAGTGCTGTAAAAGCAGGATTCCATAATGCATTATCATCTATTGTTGACTCAAATGTAACTACTGTTATAGCTGCATTAGTACTTTATTTTATGGGAACAGGTCCTGTTAAAGGTTTTGCTGTTACATTAATGATAGGTATAGTTTTAAGTATGTTTACAGCAATATTCATAACTAGGAAATTAACTGAATGGGCTATAAATATGGGAATGCTAAGTAAGCCATGGCATTTCAAGGTTAAGAGGGGGTAATAGGATGACAAAGATAGTAGAAAAATCTAAAATTTGGTTTTCAATATCCCTTATAGTAATACTAGTTGGTTTAGGTTTTATGTTAACTAAAGGGTTAAATTTCGGAATAGATTTTAAAGGTGGAACAAAGCTAGTTATTGAATTAGGAAAAGAATACGACAAACCAGAAGTTGATGAAATTGTTAAAGCGATAGTTCCAAATGCAGTGACTAAAACCATAGAAAATACACAATACGAAATTAAGGATAAAGATTTAGATGAAACAAAGACAAGTGAGGTTTTTGAAAAGTTAAAAGAAAAATATTCTTTAGAAGACTCAGCTCTTTTATCACAAACTCAAGTTGGAGGAAGTGTTGGTAAAGAGTTAACAAGAAATTCAATAATTGCACTATTTGTTGCGTGTATAGCAATGCTTATATATATAGCTATAAGATTTAAAATGGATTATGGGGTTGCAGCAGTTGTAGCATTAATGCATGACGTATTAATTACTATAGCTGTATATGCTATATTTGATATACCTGTTAACACTCCGTTTATTGCAGCAATACTTACTGTAGTAGGTTATTCTATGAATGATACAATTGTAATATTTGACAGAATAAGAGAAAATGCTAAGTCAATGAGAAGATCTACATCTACAGAGATTGCAGATAAGAGTATATCTCAAACGTTAGGCAGATCAATTAAAACTACTATAACTACATTATTTGCAATTGGAGCTGTAAATGTATTTGTACCTACAGTAAGAGAGTTTTCATTCCCTATATTAATAGGGATAACTGCTGGAGCTTATTCTTCAATATTTATTGCATCACCAATATGGGTTAAGTTAAGGGATGGAAATAAAAACAAAAATAAAAGAGAAAAAGTTGCATAATAAGGAAATTAAAGAAGGAATTAACTGATGTTAATTCCTTTTTATTTGGCTAAAGAGAGAAAACTTTAGAATAAATAGACTTTTTTATTAGAAAACATTTGTAATATGTATAAATTTAAATTATAATATAGATGTTTTCTTATTTTTATGGAGGAGTTTAAAATGCGTAAGTTTTGGGAAAGTATATATAGTCCAAATTACATAACTGGATATAATCCCTTTATACTTAAGGATATGAATAGAGCTATTGAGCGGATGGTATCTGCAATTAATAATAGAGAAAAAATAGTGGTTTATGGGATACCTAATGTAGATGGATTATGTGCTATTTCATCCCTAATACTGGTTTTGAAATATTTAAATGCAGATATTGAATATGTAGTTCACGATGATTCGTCAGGTGATTCTAGTATTACATCAAAGGACATTATAAATAATGTTCATTTTTTAGGTGCAGAAGTACTTATCACCTTAGGTATTGGGTTAAAGTCGAAGGAAGAAGAAGAGCTTTGTAAAAAGTTAAACATAGATTTGATGGTCTTAGAAAATAGAGATCGAAAAACTAAATGCGAGTACATATATATAAACCCTAATCAAAAAGGGTGTCAATATAGATATAAGAATTTATCTATAAGTGGATTAGTATTTAAGCTAATGCAAGCAATAGCTATATATTATAACATAAAGAGTATTAATAAATATTTAGATTTAATACTTATTGGAGAACAATCTGCAAATGTTCCTCTCAAAGGTGAGAATGGTGTTATATTAAAAGAAGGTAAAAAGTTCTTAACTAATACGAACAATTATGGACTAAGAGCTATAAAGGATGCGTATAATATTACTGAGATGAACGATAGTGATATAAAACAAATAATTAAGATTATAACACCAACTATAAATGTAGTAACAATGATGGACAATGCAAGGATAATAATTGAACTGCTTATTACAAATAGAAAAGAAAGAGCGGAACAAATTACAAAGTATTTAAATAAGTCTAAAGAAAATGTATAATAAAGGTGATAATAAAATTCATGGAGGAGTTAATATGAATTTAAAAGATAAAATAAGAATAGTTGAAGGATTTCCTAAGGAAGGAATAAGCTTTAAAGATATTACAACATTAATAGGAGATGGAGAAGCTTTTAAGGAGTCAATTGACCTTATAGTTAACCATTTAAAGGATAAAAATGTTGATGTAATTTTAGGACCTGAAGCTAGAGGGTTTATTTTTGGAGTGCCTGTTGCATATGCTTTAGGGGTTGGATTCGTTCCAGTAAGAAAAAAAGGAAAATTACCTGCTGAAACAGTTTCAGTAGACTATGCTTTAGAATATGGTGTAGATGTATTAGAAATACACAAAGATTCAATAAAAAAAGGTCAAAGAGTTGCGATAGTTGATGATTTGCTTGCTACAGGAGGTACAATAGAGGCTGTAGCTAAGCTTGTAGAACAAGTAGGTGGAGAAGTAGTTTCATTAGATTTTGCGATAGAGTTAACTGATTTACATGGTAGAGATAAACTTACAGGGTATGAAGTAATGTCATTAGTTCAATATGATATTTAATTTTATTGTAAAACCCTAAATTTTAATATATAATTAGAATGAGAAGGGCTGGTTAATTAACCAGCCTTTGACTTTAGGATTTTGAGGTAATCTAAAGGAGTAAAGAGCTAATGATTGATGTGTTAATGAATAAGATTAAAGAAAATTGTACAAATGTTGATATAGATTTAGTTGTTAAAGCTTATAAGCTTGCTAATGAAGCTCATAAAGAACAAAAGAGAGAATCGGGAGAGCCATATATTATACATCCAATAGATGTTGCTACTATTTTAGCAGAGCTAGGAATGGATACTAGTACTATAGTCGCAGGATTACTTCACGATGTTATAGAAGATACAAATTATACATACGAGGATATAAAAAATATATTTAATGAAGAAATTGCCAACCTAGTTAGTGGAGTTACTAAAATAACTAAAATGGAATATAAGTCAAAGGAAGAGCAACAAGCAGATAACTTTAGAAAGATGCTACTTGCTATGGCTAATGATATAAGAGTAATCATTATAAAATTAGCTGATAGATTACATAATATGAGAACGCTTAAGTATATGACTAAGGAAAAGCAAAAGCAGAAGGCTAGAGAAACTTTAGATATTTATGCGCCTTTAGCTCACAGACTTGGTATATCTAAAATAAAATGGGAACTAGAAGATCTTTGCTTAAGGTATTTACATGAAGAGGAATATTATGATCTTGTTAAGCAAATAGCTGAAAAAAGAGTAGAAAGAGAAACATATATTTCTACAATTATTGATGACTTACATGATAAGTTCGAAGATGCAGGAATTGATGCAGATATTGATGGAAGACCTAAACATTTTTATAGTATTTATAAAAAGATGGTTAATAAAAATAAAAGTATAGAACAAATTTTTGATTTAACTGCAATAAGGGTGTTGGTAAATACAGTAAAAGATTGTTATGAAGTTCTAGGGATTGTACATACTATCTATAAACCTATACCAGGAAGATTCAAAGATTATATTGCTATGCCTAAACCTAACATGTATCAATCTTTACATACAACAGTTATTGGGCCACAAGGGAAAACTTTTGAAATTCAAATAAGAACTTTTGAAATGCATAGAACAGCTGAATATGGTATAGCTGCCCACTGGAAGTATAAAGAGGGAGACGCATCAGGGGAAGGGAAAGAAAAGAATTTTGAAAATAAGCTTGTATGGCTTAGAGATATGTTAGAATGGCAAAAGGAAACATCTGATGCTGAAGAGTTTATAGAAGGATTTAAAATAAATCTGTTTACAGATGAAATATTTTTATTTACTCCTAAAGGGGTTGTTATAGACTTGCCTAATGGAGCTACCCCTATAGATTTTGCTTATAGAATACATACAGATATAGGTAATAAATGTGTTGGAGCTAAAGTGAATGGCAAAATAGTACCTTTAGATTATAAGCTTAAGACTGGTGAGATAGTTGAAATTCTAACTTCAAATAGTGCTAAAGGTCCTAATATGGATTGGTTAAGCATAGCCAAGAGTAATCAAGCTAAAAGCAAGATTAGATCATGGTTTAAGAAGGCTAAGAAGGAAGAAAATATAACTAAAGGGAAAGAAATTTTTGAAAAAGAGCTTAAGAAGCAAGCAGTTGTATATAATGAAATAGCTAAAGGTGAAAGCTATGATAAATTTGCAAAAAGATACAATATTAATAATATAGAAGATTTATATGCTTTAATAGGATTAGGCGCTATTACAGCATCTTCATATATAGCTAGATTAAAAGAAGAGAATTTGGTTAAAGATGATAAGAGTAAGGAAGAAATACTTCAAAAGTCTATAGAAGAACATATAGCAAAGCAACAAAGAGGAAAAAAAGAAAATGTTTATGGGATCACTGTTAAGGGATTAGATAACCTAATGGTTAGATTTGCGAAATGTTGTAATCCAGTTCCAGGTGATGATATATTGGGATATATCACTAAAGGAAGAGGTATATCTGTTCATAGAAGAGATTGTAGTAATTTAAAATCTCTTATTGAAAGTGACGGAGAAAAAACTATAGAAGTTTCTTGGGGTAACTCTCAAGGCGTTGGTTATGTAACAGAGATTGAAGTTAAATCTGAAGATAGGATGGGAATATTAACAGAGATTATGACCATAATTAACGAAGCTAAGATTTCTCTAAGTGCATTGAATGCAAAGTCAGCTAAAGAAAATTTAGCTTTTGTAAGCATTAAGGTTAAAATTGATTCTATTGATCAACTTAAAGATTTAATGAAAAAAATACGTAAACTAAAAGGTGTTATGGATGTTTATAGATTAAGAAACTAAAGGGGTAAAAAAATGAGAGCTGTAGTTCAAAGAGTAAAAAAATCAAGTGTAAAAGTTGATGGAGAAATAGTTGGAGCTATACAAAATGGATTAAATGTTCTTATTGGAATATGTAAAGATGATACGTTAGATGATTTAAAATACATAGTAGATAAAGTTATAAATTTAAGAATATTTCATGATGATAATGATAAGATGAATCTATCTGTTAAAGATATAAATGGAGCGATTTTAGCTATATCTCAATTTACTTTATACGGCGATTGTAGAAAAGGTAGAAGACCTAATTTTATGAATGCTTTAGGTGGAAATGAAGCAGAAAAACTATATGATAAGTTTATAGAGATGTTAAGAGAAACGGGTATAGAAATTGCAACTGGAGTCTTTGGAGCACATATGGATGTTGAGATTCAAAATGACGGACCGGTTACAATTTTATTGGATAGTAAAAAAACATTTTAAAATATAGAGAGGTGCTACTATGATAATTAATACTTATCCTATGGGAGAATATGGAGCTAATTGTTATTTTATTATAGATAATTTAAGTAAAGATACTATAGTAATAGATCCAGGAGCTAATGGAAACAGTATAATAAGAGAAATTGAAAGTCTAGGATGTAATTTAAAAGCTATACTTTTAACACATGCTCATTTTGATCATATTGGAGCAGTTGAAGAATTAAAAGAGAAATATAGCGTGCCTTTATATGTTAATGAAGGAGAAGTAGAAAACTCTAAGAAAAATAACACTGTATATGCAAAGCTACCTAGCAATTATAATTTAATTAGTGACGGTGATATATTGAAGTTCAATAGTATTGAAGTTAAATGTCTACATACTCCAGGGCATAGTCAAGGCGGAATGTGTTTCTTAATTCAAGATAATGTATTTACTGGGGATACATTATTCCAGGGGTCAATTGGCAGAACAGACTTTGTAACTGGAAATTATGACACACTTATAAATAGTATAGAAGAAAAACTTATGGTATTGGATAAGAATACCAAGGTTTATCCAGGGCATGGGCCAAGTTCAACAATTATTTACGAAAGAATGAGAAATCCTTTCTTACAGTAGGGAGAGAAAATGGAAATAAAAATTAAATTAAACGACCTTAAGTACAGATATGATGTATATCAAATGTTTAATATATATTTTTCATTAGATGAAATAAAATTTGTAGACGATGGAGAGTATGTTGTAGAAGTACTTGAAGATAAAGTTACATTTACTTATAAAGATTTTTATAAGTATGTTAAAGTTTCAGAAAAGATTAAAGATGATATAAAGAGGTTAGTATTTATATCATTAAAAGAATTAACTAATGAAGAATATCCTTGGGGGATATTAGTTGGAATTAGACCTTCTAAAATTGCTTTAAAGTATTTAGAAGAAGGGAAGAATGAAGAAGAAATAATAAAAATATTTAAGGAAAAGCATTTAGCATCAGAGGAAAAAGCAAAGCTATGTATTGAAGTAGCAAAAGCTGAAGAAAGATTTGTAAATCATGATGAAAAGAAAGTATCTATATATGTAGGGATGGCTTTCTGTCCTACTAGATGTTTCTACTGTTCGTTTACAGCCAATTCAATTTTAGGCAGTAAGAAATTAGTTAATCCTTATTTAGAAGCTTTAACTTATGAGATAAGAAAGATTAGCGAATATGTTAAAGAGAAAAATTTAAAAATTGAAACAGTATATTTTGGTGGAGGTACACCAACAGCAGTAAATAATGAAGAATTTGAAAATATAATGAAAGAAGTGTATAATGCCTTTATTAAAGATAAAAATACTTTAGAGTTTACAGTTGAGTGTGGAAGACCAGATAGTATTACAGCTGAAAAACTAGAAACTATGAAGAGATATAAAGTTACAAGAATAAGCATTAATCCTCAATCTATGAATGATGATACATTAGAGGCCATAGGAAGAGGTCATAATGTAAGTGATGTTAAAGAAAAGTTTAATCTTGCTAGAAAGATGGGCTTTAATGATATAAATATGGATATTATAATTGGATTACCTGGTGAAGGCTTAGAATATGTAAAGACTACATGTGATGAAATTTTTAATCTTAATCCAGATAGTTTAACAGTACATGGACTTTCGTTAAAAAGAGCATCCATACTTTATGAAAACTTTATTTTAAAGAAAGGTATACAAGTAAAAAAGCAAGAAGAATTAGCTTCTATGTATAATGAAAGTATGCAGCTTTCTAAAAAGTTAGGCTTAAAACCGTATTATATGTACAGACAAAAGAATATGGTTGGAAACATGGAAAACTTAGGATATTCAAAAGAAGGAAAAGAGTGTATATATAATATTCAAATGATTGAAGATAAGCAAACTATTATAGCTTTAGGTGCAGACGCTGTAACTAAGGTGGTCTTTTTAGAGGAAGATAGAATAGAACGCTTTGGAAATATAAAGGATATCAAAGAATATTCAAATAGAATAGAAGAAATGGTAAATGGTAAGATTAAGTTGTTAGATACCCTTTATCTTAAGTAGGAGGAAAAGTAGGATGGATATACAAGCGCCTAAAGGTACGAAAGATATGCTACCTCAAGATGCGTACAAATGGCAATATGTTGAAAATACGTTTAAAGAGATAGCTAAATATTATGGGATGAGAGAGTTAAGAACTCCGATGTTTGAACATACAGAATTATTTAAAAGAGGTGTAGGAGATACAACTGATATAGTTCAAAAAGAAATGTATACTTTCAATGACAAAGGTGATAGAAGTATTACATTAAAACCAGAAGGAACAGCACCAGCTGTTAGAGCTTTTATAGAAAGTAGATTATTTAATGAAGTTCAACCAACAAAATTATATTATGTTACACCATGTTTTAGGTATGAAAATGTACAAAAGGGAAGATTCCGTCAGTTCCATCAATTTGGTACTGAAATATTTGGATCTAAAGAACCTTCAATGGATGCTGAAGTAATTGCTTTTGCAATGAGTGTTTTAAAGAAATTAGGTTTAAGCTCATTAAGTTTAAATATAAATAATTTAGGTTGCCCAAGTTGTAGACCTAAATATAATGAAGCATTAAAACAATACTTAAAAGATAATTATGAAAACTTATGTGATTTATGTAAATCAAGATTTGAAAAAAATCCAATGAGAATTTTAGATTGCAAAAATCATAAGTGTAATGAAATAACTAAGAATGCACCAATAATATTAGATTTTATGTGTGATGAGTGTGATACTCACTTTACAAAGGTAAAAGAATATCTAGATGCTTTAAATGTGCCTTACAAAATTGATCCAGGAATAGTTAGAGGCTTAGATTACTACACTAAAACAATTTTTGAAATCTTAAATGATGATTTTACTGTTTGTGGCGGTGGTAGATATGATAAGTTAATAGAACAATTAGGTGGACCAGAAATGCCAGCCGTTGGATTTGGAATGGGTGTTGAAAGATTGATAATGATCTTAGAAAAAGAAGGTATAGAGATTCCTAATGAACTACTTTTTGATTTATATATAGGTGCTAGAGGCGATGAAGCTAAGCTTGCAGCGTTTACGTTAGCAAATAAATTAAGAGCAGTGGGAATAAAAACAGAAGTAAATCATATGGGAAGAAGCATAAAAGCAGAAATGAAATATGCTAATAAAATAGGAGCTGCTTTTACAACAATTTTAGGTGATGACGAACTTCAAAATAAAGTAATTAAACTAAAAAGAATGAGTGATGGAGAACAATTTGAAGTAAGTTTAGATCATATAGAAGAAATAGTTAATGTGATAAGATAGTTAGGAGGAAATAACGATGGGTGAAGCTTTAAATGGATTAAAAAGAAGCCTTATGTGTGGTGAACCTAGAGAAAATAATGTAGGACAAAAAGTTACTCTTATGGGATGGGTTCAAAGAAATAGAAAATTAGGAGGTCTTCAATTTATAGACCTTAGAGATAGAACTGGAATAATGCAAATAGTTTTTGGTGAAGAAATAAATGCTGAAAGCTTTGAAAAAGCAAAAGCTGTTAGACCAGAGTACTGTATAGCAGTTACAGGGGAAATAGTTAAGAGACAATCACCAAATGAAAATATGCCAACTGGTATGGTTGAGTTAATGTGTGAAAGTATAAAAGTTCTTTCAGAATCTGAAACACCTCCGATATATATTAAGGAAGATTTAGATGCAGCAGAAAATATAAGATTAAAGTATAGATACTTAGACCTTAGAAGACCTGATATGCAAAGAATTTTTATGATTAGAAGTAAAGCTGCAATGGCAGTAAGAAATTATCTAAATGATAATGGTTTCTTAGAAGTTGAAACACCTATTTTAACTAAGAGTACGCCAGAGGGAGCAAGAGATTATTTAGTTCCATCAAGAAATTACCCAGGAATGTTCTATGCACTTCCTCAATCACCTCAAATATTTAAACAATTATTAATGGTATCAGGGTTTGATAGATACTTCCAAATTGCTAAATGTTTTAGAGATGAAGATTTAAGAGCCAATAGACAACCAGAATTTACACAAATAGACTTAGAAATGAGTTTTGTTGAGCAAGATGATGTAATGGCTATGAACGAGGGACTTGTAGCTCATGTATTTAAAGAAGTATTAGGACATGAAATAAAACTTCCAATTAGAAGAATGCCATTTAAAGAAGCTATGGAAAAGTATGGTTCAGATAAACCAGATTTAAGATTTGGAATGGAGATAACTGATATAACAGAAGCTGTTAAGGATATGGACTTCGTAGTATTCAAATCTGCTATAGAAAATGGAGGATCTGTTAGAGCGTTATGTTTAAAAGGTGGAGCTGATTTAGGAAGAAAGCAATTAGATAAATTAGTTGATTTTATTAAGACATATAAAGCTAAAGGTCTTGCTTGGATTCAACTTAAAGAAGAGGGAAATAAATCTTCTATAGCTAAATTCTTAACTGATGAAGTTACAGAAAACATAGTTAAAACTATGGGAGCTGAAAATGGAGATGCAATACTTATAGTATCAGATAAAAACTCAGTTGTATTCCAAAGCTTAGGAGCACTTAGATTAGAGCTTGCTAAACAATTTAACTTAATTAAAGATAAATCAGAATTTAACTTCTGTTGGATTACAGAATTCCCATTATTTGAATATGATGAAGAAGAAGGAAGATATTTTGCAGCTCACCATCCATTTACATCACCAATGGATGAAGACCTAGAAATGTTAGATACAAATCCAGGAGCTGTAAGATCTAAAGCATACGACTTAGTCCTTAATGGTGAAGAATTAGGTGGGGGATCAATAAGAATACATGATTCAAGCCTTCAAACAAGAATGTTTAAAGCTTTAGGATTTACAGAAGAGTCAGCTCAAGAGAGATTTGGATTCTTAATAGATGCATTTAAGTTTGGGCCACCACCACATGGAGGATTAGCATTTGGGCTTGATAGAATGGCAATGTTCTTAGCAGGAACTGATAATATTAAAGATGTTGTTGCATTCCCTAAAAATCAAAATGCATACTGCTACTTAAGTGAGGCACCAAATGTAGTTGATCAAAAACAATTAGATGAATTAGGAATTGATAAAAAAGATAAATCAGAATAGTAGAAGAGGAGCTAGATGTAACTTTAGCTCCTTTTTTTATAAAAAATTTTATGTTTATATATTACGAAAGTGCAAGGATAAAAAATTATATTTTGTATAAAATATATACTGTACTTATTATAGTAAAGATAGGAGGAACTTAAGATGAAAAAAGGGCCTATGAAAAATATTAAAAGAAAACTTCGTAAAGGTAAAGTTAAAGGAAATCTTTTAGTTGAAATGGCTGATGATTTCATGGACTTAGTTACCAATGCAAAATTATATAAGAA
>OGIX01001071.1_pt1 | contig 12118 bp, 12 predicted proteins | sample 1571901 | NCBI WGS metagenome assembly OGIX01 (sample SAMEA2582102, study PRJEB24529) | metagenome | biome: Human gut stool | place: China | collected 2011
GACCTTATGTTCATTATAATTATAACATAAAATGGTAATAATATAAATATATTAATTGAATTAAAATAAAATTAATAATTAATGTAGAAATATGTAGAAAAAAATAGAAATATATTTACTAAATTATGGAGTGTTGATATAATTGTGTTAGTTAAATAGGAATTATTATGAAATTAAATAATATGATTAAAAAATACCCAATACATTACGCAAAAGTATCAAAAAATAGCGTGAAATATCTTCGTAAAAACTATAAATTAGGACAAAAAACATATAAAATAGTAAAAGAAAATCAAAAGTTGCCGATATATAATATAGGATTTAATTATAAAAATATAAGGAGGATTTAATATAAGGAGCATGGGTAATAAGTTAAAGCTTTATAGATGTATATTTTTAAAAGAAAATAAAGATTATATAATAGGCAAAGATATTTTTAACTCAAAAATATATAATATTAAAAAAAGTGAGGAAACTTCAGAATTTAAAATTGGAACTGATAATTCTTTTTATGCCTCAGAGGAAAAAGGTGGAATACTTTTCAAAAAAAGTATATTAAGAGTGATTAATTACAATGAGGTATTAAAGATGGCTAAGTAGTTCTAATTTTAGTCATCTTTTTTAATTATTACTAAAAATATAATGTAAGTTATATTGAATTTTTTATGAACTGAGTTTTTAATGAAAATAAAGTAAAAGAATGAAGTTTAATTTAAAATTTAATATAACAATATTAAAAAGAAGCTAAAATATAAAAAATGGCAAAAGAAAACAGTGAAAAAGATAAAAAAATAAAAATCGTTAAACAAATTACGACAAAATATTTTAAGAAAATATTGACAATAGATATATATATTACATTTTAAGGTTTTATAAAATGTTTTCACGTTTAAAAATCAGCAAATGTCGAAAATTTTATTTCTTAAAATTAAATGTAAATGCTAACAATTAAATAAAAAATGTAATTAAAAGGGAAAAATATGTTTTTTGATGTTGAATTGCAATGTTTTCAAAAAAGAATTTAGTTGTTATAATCACTGTGGGAAAACGATACGACTATATTTTTTATTAGTTAAAAATTATAAATTAAAAATGATAAAGGGTTAGGTATGAAAGAAGTAAAATTTGAAGATGTTTTTAGGAGCTTAAAAAATAACTTAAGATTAATTTTAATTAGCACTTTATCAGTAACTTTAGTATCAGCTATAATAACTTTTTTCTTTATACCACCAGAGTATGAAGCATCTACTAAAGTTTATATTGGTAAAGAAAGATTTAAAAATGTATCTACAACTTATACTAATGAAGAGATTAATATGTATCAAAGGCTTATAAAGACTTATTCTGAATTAGTTAAAACTAAAGATTTAGTTAGAAAGTCAATAAGTAATGTTGGACAAGATATATCAGTAAACGAAGTATTGTCCAAGCTTCAAGCTATTTCAATAGCAGATACTCAAATACTTCAAATAAAGTATGTAAGTGATAGTAGGGAAGAAGCATATGATATGGTTTATGGGATAACAGAAGAATTTATGAAGTTATCTAAGAAGCTTTATCCAAAAGGAAATGTTCATATAATTCAACAGCCTATTGTTCCAGAAATTCCTGTAGGACCTAATAAAAAAATGAATATTGCTATAGGAGCATTGCTTGGAATGATGATTGGATTAGGAGTTACCTTTTTAAGGGAATTTATTAATAATACATATTCAAATAAAGAGGAAGTAGAAAGAGATTTAGAGATTCCATGTATAGGGGTTATTCCGAAAATTGATTAAAGGATTTGCTAGCGCAAATGTCCAAATGTGCCTACGGCAGAGCAAGGGGTTTGCTTGCGCAAAAGGCCAAGAGTCAGCTTCACTGAGTTCGATATAATGGGTAAAGTACAGTGAAGGGAGAATGGCAAGAAGACGAGTTAGAGTATTATTAAGAAGGAAACACTTACTCATATATATTCGTAGGTGTACACATAAAGTGTAAGTTCAAGTTGCCAAATTGAAATTTGGACTTTCACTTAAATTCGATTAACTAAATCATAGATTTAGAATCTTATTTTTAGGAGTGGATTTAATGGAAGAACAAGTGATAAGTATTGAAGAAATTTTTGAAGCTTTAAAGAAGCGTTGGAAGATGATAGCTTTAATTACCATAGTAGCAACAGTTATATCGGGAGTTTTTAGCTTCTTTATAATTGATCCAGTTTATGAAGCGAGCACAAAGCTTTTTGTTGGTAAGGAAGAAAATTCAGAAGAAGTTTATAACAGTAATGATATAGCAATGTATCAAAAACTTTTAAAAACTTACTCTGAAACTATAAAAACTAGAGACTTATTAACCAGTGCAATAAAGGACTCAAAGTATGACTTAGAAGTAGGAGATGTATCAAGTGCATTAACAGTAGTGCCAGTAGCTGATACTCAAATACTTCAAATAAAGTATCAAAGTAAAGATCCTAAGGAAGCAGAGATAGTCCTTAAAGCAATTTCAAATAATTTTATAAAGACAGCTAAGGAGTTAGTTCCTAATGGTAATGTTAGAACTATAGAAGCTGTTGAAATGCCGGAAAAACCAGTTAGTCCAAATAAGAAGATGAATATAGCAATAGCGTTTCTTTTAGGATTAATGGTAAGTTTAGGTTTAGCATTTTTACTTGAATATTTAGATAACACTTATAAAACTAAAGAACAGTTAGAAAAAGAGTTAGAATTACCAGTACTTGGTGTTATTCCTACTTTAGATGAAGTGTAAGATAGGGGGAGAATCATGTTTGTAGTTGACCAAAAACCAAAGTCTATAGCTGCTGAAAGCTACAGAACTCTTAGAACAAATATACAGTATAGCTCTTTTGATAAACAATATAAGAGTATAGTCGTAACAAGCTCAGAGCCAGCAGAAGGTAAGAGTACAACAGCAGGGAATTTAGCTCTTGCAATGGCTCAAGGAGAAAATAAGGTTCTTTTAATAGATTGTGATATGAGAAAACCTTCGTTACATAAGAGATTTAGAATATCTAATAATTATGGATTAACAGATTTATTATTACATAAAAAAACTATGGAAGATGTAGCTATCCAATATAATGAAGGCTTAACAGTAGTACCCGCAGGGAAGGTACCACCAAATCCATCAGAGATGTTAGGATCAAGAGCTATGACAATCTTCTTAGAAGAGATGAAAAAGCACTTTGATTATATAATAATGGATACTCCACCAGTAGGAGCTGTAACAGACTCACAAGTACTTTCTACTAAGGTTGATGGGACAATCTTAGTTGTAAAAGCTGGTGCAACAAAGAAAGATGTTGTTATGAATTCTATAAATGCAATAAAGAAGGTTAATGGAAATATTATTGGAACAGTTCTTAATGGGGTAGAACAAAGTAAGAATAAATACTATTACTATTATGGAAACGAATAGTCGCTGACGCGAAGAGAAATGTTACCTTTGGTAAGAGAAATATGCCTTCGGCAGAGAAATATATGACTACGTCATAGAGAAATTTGACTTCGGCGAAGAAGTGTTTGCTTCGTAAGGAGAAGGATTATATAAGTTTATAGCTTGTTGAGGGGAGAATAACCTTAATAAGTTCGAATATATATATAGCTGTTGTATTGGGGGATATGACAGGCGAGGATGATTACCTTTAGACAGAGGTAGATTAGTTTGTGTAGGTTAAAGGGGAATGGTTTTGCTTGCGCAAAAGTCCAAAAGTCGCTGCGCGAGGCCAAGAGTTTTGCTTGTAAAAAAGACATGTATCTAGGGAAGTGAATACTTAAGATAAGTGGTGTGGATTCGTTGAAAGTTTGGGAATAGCTTTGACGGAGTATGATGTTTTTATAGGGGGAAATTTTCATATATGTAACGTATGTAAATAAAAGATGAGAAAGGAATTTTAAATAAGTTATGTATGGGAAACAAAGCTTGTTTTGTTGATTTAAAATTCCGGTGTTTTGGGGAATGCCGGAATTTTTTATGGGGTTTTTTATAGTATTTTTATTAATCTTTAAAGTGGTTTATTATTTTTTTTATTATTTAGGAAATTATGTTAGGGGTGTTATGTTATGGAGGAACTACAGTGTAGGATTGATGATAGTAAGATTGTAGTAGAAGAAAGGAAAATGTATGAATTTTCCAAGAGAAGTATAGACATATTAGGATCATTATGTGGATTAGTTTTATTAAGTCCGATACTTTTGATAATTATGGTTTTAATAAAGTTAGAATCTAAAGGACCTGTGATATTTTCTCAAGAGCGTGTAGGTCGATATGAGAAGAAGTTTAAAATGTATAAGTTTAGATCAATGGTGATAAATGCTGAAGAGTTAAAGAAAAAACTTGAAGCTCAAAATGAAATGTCGGGACCTATGTTTAAGATGAAGGATGATCCTAGAGTTACTAAGGTTGGGAAGTTTATAAGAAAAACTTCATTAGATGAAATACCTCAGCTTGTGAATGTTCTTAAAGGGGATATGAGTCTTGTAGGCCCAAGACCAAGCCTACCTAAAGAAGTTATGCAGTTTGAAGAGTGGATGCATAGAAGGCATGATGTAAAGCCAGGACTTACTTGTTATTGGCAAGTTAGTGGAAGAAATAATATAGACTTTGAAGATTGGATGAAGCTTGATGTTAAGTATGTTGAGGAAAGAAGCTTATGGAGAGATATAAAGTTAATATTTAAAACAGTAGGAGTTTTATTTGGAGATAAGAATGCACATTAAATAAATTATATAGAAATGAGGGTTTAATAATGTTTAGAGGAAAAGTTTTATTAATAACAGGTGGTACAGGTTCATTTGGACATACTGTACTAAAAAGATTTATAGATACTGATATTAAAGAAATAAGAGTTTTTTCTAGAGATGAAAAAAAACAAGATGATATGAGAAGAAAGATAAAAAGCGATAAGGTTAAATATTATATAGGTGATGTAAGAGATTTCGATAGCATTAATTATGCTATGAGGGGAGTAAATTATGTATTTCATGCAGCGGCTTTAAAGCAAGTTCCGTCATGTGAGTTTTATCCAATGGAAGCTGTAAAAACAAATGTTGATGGATCGGACAACGTATTTAAGGCATGTTTAGCAAATGGGGTTGAAAAGTGTATATTATTAAGTACAGATAAAGCTGTTTATCCAGTAAATGCAATGGGAATATCAAAGGCTTTAGCAGAAAAAGCCATGGTAGCAAGAGCAAGAGCTGCAGGAGAAGGAGATACAGTATTCTGTGGAACAAGATACGGTAATGTTATGGCTTCAAGAGGATCAGTTATTCCACTATTTGTTGAATTGATGAAGCAAGGAAAAGATTTAACATTAACTGAACCAGCTATGACTAGATACTTAATGTCTTTAGAAGAGTCTGTAGATTTAGTTTTACATGCATTCCAATATGGAAATCAAGGAGATTTATTTGTTCAAAAAGCCCCAGCTTCAACAGTTATGGATTTAGCAGTTGCGTTAAAGGAATTATTTGATTCACCAGTAGGAATTAAAGTTATAGGTGCGAGACATGGTGAAAAAGAGTATGAAACTCTTGTTGGAAAAGAAGAATTAGTTAAAGCAGAAGATATGGGAAGATACTTTAGAATTCCTGCTGATAATAGAGACTTAAATTATGCTAAGTACTTTACTGAAGGTGAAGGTGCTAGAAGACAACAAGAAGAATATAATTCTGATAATACTTATAGATTAACAGTTGAAGAAGTTAAGGAAAAACTATTACAGTTACCATACATTCAACATGAATTAGAGCAGTTAGCTAATAAAACTAATGAAGTTTTTGAATTAGTGTAGTTTAAGGAGAAGAAAGATGAATATTCTAATAACTGGTGCTAATGGGTTTATAGGTAAAAACCTAGTAGCAGCATTAAAAGGTACTAATAATGAATTGATTTTAATAGATAGAAGTAATTCCAAAGAAGATTTACAAGAAGGATTATTAAAGGCGGATTATATTTTTCATTTAGCTGGGATTAATAGACCAAAAGATGAAAAAGAGTTTTTTGAAGGTAATTCAGGACTAACTGGAGAAATAGTAGATTTTTTAAAAGCTAATGGAAAGATTACTCCAATAGTAATAACATCTTCTATACAGGCTGATTTAGATAATGCTTATGGACAAAGCAAAAAGTTATCAGAAGAAGCGTTATTAAGATATAAGATTGAAACAGGAGCTAAGATTACTATATTTAGACTTCCTAATGTTTTTGGTAAGTGGTGTAGACCAAATTATAATTCAGCAGTAGCTACCTTCTGTCATAATATTGCTAGAGGTGAAGAAGTATGGATTTCAGATCCAAGTAGAGAGATGACTTTAGTATATATTGATGATGTTGTTAGATGTTTAATCAATACTATGGAAGAAACTAATTTATTAAGTGGATATGCCAATATCGATGTTGAACATAAAGCTACGTTAGGGCAAATAGTTGATTTATTAAATAGTTTTGTTGAAAGTAGAAAAAATTTATTAGTTCCAGATATGAGTGATGAATTTATTAAGAAGCTTTATAGTACATATTTAAGCTACTTACCAGAAGATAAGTTTAGTTATCCATTAAAGATGAATGTAGATAATAGAGGTTCATTTACAGAATTTTTAAAAAGTGAAGACAGAGGTCAAGTTTCTATTAATATAAGTAAACCAGGAATAACTAAGGGAAATCATTGGCATCATACAAAAAATGAAAAGTTCTTAGTAGTAAGTGGACAAGGACTTATTCAATTTAGAAGAATAGATTCAGAAGAAATTATAGAATACAAGGTTAGCGGAGAAAAGCTTGAAGTTATAGATATTCCAGTAGGTTATACACATAACATAATAAATACTGGAGATACAGATATGGTAACTGTAATGTGGGTTAATGAAATATTTAATCTAGAGAAACCAGATACAATTTTCTTGGAGGTATAAGCAAATGAGAAAGTTAAAAGTAATGACTATAGTAGGAACAAGACCTGAAATAATTAGATTGGCAGAAACTATTAAAAAGTGCGATGAGTACTTTAATCATGTGTTAGTTCATACAGGACAAAACTGGGATTATACATTAAATGATGTATTCTTTAAAGAATTGGAATTAAGAGAACCAGATCATTTCTTAGGAGTTGTAGGTGAAAATTTAGGACAAACTATGGGAAATATTATAGCAGCTTCTTATGAAATATTAGTTAAAGAAAAGCCAGAAGCATTATTAATCTTAGGAGATACTAATTCTTGCTTAGCAGCAATTGCTGCAAAAAGGTTGAAAATACCAGTATTCCATATGGAAGCAGGAAATAGATGTTTTGACCAAAATGTTCCTGAAGAGATTAACAGAAGAATAGTTGATGTTACTTCAGATGTTAACTTAGCTTATACAGAACATGCTAGAAGATACCTTTTATCAGAAGGGATGAGAAAAGAATATACTTTTGTAACTGGTTCACCACTTCCAGAAGTATTTGTAAAGTATATGTCAAAGATTGATGAATCTGATGTGCTTGAAAGATTAGGACTTGAAAAAGGTAAGTTTATATTAGTAAGTGCTCATAGAGAAGAAAATATTGATAATGATGAAAATTTCAATAGCTTAACAGATGCTTTAAATGCAATAGCTGAAACTTACAATATGCCAGTTATATATTCAACACATCCAAGAAGCTGGAAGAGAATAGAATCTAAAGGAATTAAGTTCCACGAAAATATAAAACAATTAAAACCATTTGGATTCTATGATTACAATAAGCTTCAAAAGGATTCATTTTGCGTACTTTCAGATTCAGGATCATTAGCAGAAGAATCAAATATAATGGGATTCCCAGCAGTATCTATAAGAACAAGCACAGAAAGACCAGAAGCTATAGATAAAGGTTCAGTAATACTTGGTGGAATTACTTTTGATTCTATAACTCAAGCTATTGAAGTTATAACTAAACAAAAGGAAATTGGTGCTGAATTAGTTAAAGTTCATGATTATACTGATATAAATGTATCTATGAAAGTAGTTAATATAATTCAAGGATATACGAGTATAATAAATAAATTTATATGGAGAAAATAAAATGAAGAAAGCCAAAGTGTTAATGGTTCATAACTTTTATCAGATAGGTGGAGGAGAGCACACTGTATTTGAAAATGAAAAAAAATTATTGAAAGATAATGGACATGAGGTTATTGAATATACAAGACATAATAATGAAATTAAAGGGTTTAAAGGGAAATTTCTAATGCCTTTTATAACTATATTTAATTTTAGAACTTATTTTGAAATAAAGAAAATAATAAAAAAGGAAAAGATAGATGTTATGCATTGTCATAACACTTTTCCTATAATTTCTCCAGCGGCTTATTATGCAGCTAAAAGTTTAAAGGTACCAGTTATACAAACAATTCATAATTTCAGGTTACTTTGTCCTAATGGTGTGTTCTATAAAAATGGGTTAATATGTGAAGAATGCTTAGAGGTTGGATTAGGTAAAAGTATATCTAATAGGTGCTATAGAGGTTCAAGACTTGGGACAATAGTAGTAGCTAGTATGTTAAAGTTTCATAGAACTATTGATACATATAATAAAAAGGTTGATAAGTATATAACTCTTACAGAGTTTAATAAAAATAAAGTAGCTAAAATAGTGAAAGAAGAATTAATTACAGTAAAGCCTAATTTTGTTCATTCTAATAATATAAGTAAGTTTAATAAAGAAGAGCAAAAGAACAACTTTATATTTGTTGGTAGATTAGATCCAGAGAAGGGGATCAAATTTTTATTAGAAGCATGGACAGGAGTAAATAATGAGAAACTTATTATTGTTGGAGATGGACCTTTAAGGAAATATGTAGAAAATTATGTAAAAAACAATAATAATATTCAATACGTAGGTAGTAAACCACATAATGAAGTATTGCAAATGATAAAAAACTCTAAGGCATACGTTTTTACTAGTGAAATATATGAAGGGTTTCCAATGGTTATGGTAGAAGCTATGAGTCAAGGAACAGCAATGCTTTGCCCTAATATTGGAAATGGAATGAGTATTGTAGAAAATCAAAAAGTAGGGTTACATTATGAATTAAAAAACATAGAGGATTTTATAGGAAAAGTAAATAAGTTAAGTAAATATGAAAATTATATTGTATATGGAAAAAATGCAAGAAAAACCTTTGAAGAGAAATATAATCCGAAAATTAATTATAAAATTTTAAATGACATTTATAATGAGGTGATAAAAAATGTCTGAAGTAAATAAAGTTAGTATTTTAGGGGTAAATATTGCATGTGTTAATATGCAACAAACTCTTTATTTGATAACCAATAATTTAGAAAAAATAAGAGGTAAATATATTTGTGTATCAAATGTTCATACAACAGTAATGGCTAATGAGAATATAGAATATATGAATATACAAAATAGCTCATACTTATCATTACCAGATGGAAAACCGCTTTCAATTGTAGGAAGAAGAAAGGGTAAGAAAATAGATAGGGTTACTGGACCAGATTTAATGGAGGAGTTATTTAAGGTATCTGAAGAGCAAGGATACAGACATTACTTTTATGGAAATACAGATAAAAACATAAAAAAGTTAATTGATACTTTAAAGAGAGATTACCCTAAATTAAATATTGTTGGATATAAGCCATCTGTGTTTAGAGAGTTAACTAATAATGAAAATAAAGAGTTGTTAGAAGAGATAAATAGTAGTAAAGCAGATTATATATGGATTGCATTAGGAGCTCCAAGACAAGAAGTATTTATGTATAATAATATGAATAAAGTCAATGGATTAATGATAGGAGTTGGTGGTGCATTTAATGTTATTTCAGGGGTATCACCAAGAGCTCCAAAGTGGATGCAAGACTTTTCCTTAGAATGGTTATTTAGGTTGTTAGATGATCCTAAAAGATTATGGAAAAGATATTTTATTACTAATAGTAAGTTTATATTAAAAGAGATATTGGGGATAAAAATATGAAAAACAAGCATTTACTGTTAATATTAATTTTTTCAACGTTGCTTGATGGATACCTACTTTCGTTAATTTTACCAATCATTTTTATAATGATGCTACCTACAATTAGGAAGTTTAATGTAATTAAAAGAATACCATATGAAATAAGAAGAATAATTTATATATATGTATTATTGATTATAGTTTCATCTGTATCATTTATAGTGCATTATACAAGTATTTATAATTTTGCAATATATTTGATTATGAATTCTACTTTTGTATTATTTCCTTTAATTATATTTAATAAGGAGAATAATAATAGAGTTTATAGAAATATTAATTTGTTTTACAAATTTCAGCTATTAATTATTTTGCTACAAATAATATTTTTTGCAATTAATAATAAAACAATAAATATTTTTGGAGGAAGAATGGATGCTGGGGATTATTTTAAAGGAAGTTTTCAGAATTCAACATTAACTTGTATATTTTTTTCTATATGTATTTTTATTTTTGTTAATGAGTATTATAAAACTAGAAATATAAGGATAATGTATAAGATTATAATAAGTTGTTTAGTTGTTATAATAACATCCGCTAATGCAAACATAGTGATTTTAATATTAAGTGTGCTAATAGCTAGTTTAATAAATTTGATTTTAATAGGTAAAATAAAACAAATTTTTATATTAGTATTTTCAATAGTATTAGCATTTAAGGTATACTCCATAATTCAACCTGATAATTTAATATATATAAAAAGTTTTATTAATAAATCATTAATGGTAGATTTTAATGATAAGCCGCGTAAGATTCAATATATAAAAGAAAGCTTAATTGATTTTCCTAAAGAAAGTTGGGAGATACCGATAATTGGAATAGGTGGTGGTAATTATAGTAGTAGAAGTGCAATGATAGTATCAAATGAATATTTATCACAAGATATAATAACTTTTCCAAATAAATGTGTAAATGAATATAATAAAAAATATGTAATTTCAAAATGGAATAAAGATATTTTATCTCAAAGTTATAGTGATGGAATTGCCAATCAACCCTTCTCGTCAATAATAACAATTTTTGGAGAGTCTGGATTAATTGGACTAATTATAATAATTACAGTATTAGCGATGATATATAGGTTAGAGATTTCAAGGTTAGATAATAAAAATGCAATTAAAGGTGGATTTTCAATCTTTTTAGCATTAAGTTTATTATTAGATAACTATATTGAATACTCATCAATAGTAGCTATTATATGGATAGCTTTATATTATATAGTTATTCAAAGTCGAATTGGAATTAAAAATTAGATGGTAAGGAAAACTTAAAAGTATAAAATTTATGAAGATAATTAGGTGATGTTAAATTGAAAAATATAGTATTTTGGTGTTTTACTCCATATCATATTAAAGTTGCGAATTTCTTATGTGATTCTAAATTTAAAGATGCTAATAAGTATATAATATTATCTTCTTTTTCAGATGTGGATGAAGAGGTTTTAATGTCTTTTATAAATATTAGCTTATATAAGGAAGTTAAATACATAAATTTAAATTATACAATTAAAGCGATATTTAGTAACCCTTATAAAAATATAAAAAAAATACGAAATGAAGTTATTAAGTTTGAAGAATTTAATAATTATATCCAGCCTAGTGAAGTTTTAATATTTAGTGATGAGCCAATACCTTATCAAAAGTATTTGAATTCTATTAGAAATAAACATATAAAGATAACTTTAGTAGAAGAGGGGACTGCTATATATTTAGATGAAACTACTTATAAATTTGGAGTGAAAAAAATAGTTAGCTTTTATATAAGAAAGTTTATATATGGTTATGATAAAGCAAGAATATTTATGCATTCTAGAGGAGAATTTGAAGATTGTATTATTGCAAGGAGACCAGAGTTAATAAATATAGATAGAAGTGTAGAAAGAGTTAAGCTTTGTGATGAAGAATTTAAAAAGATTAATAATGTAAGTAATAAATTTAATATTGAGATAGATGGAGATAATAATTATATATTTGCACCATCCTGTACAATATACAATAAAAAAATTATGAAAAAATGTTTTGAGGATATATTTAAAAAGTTTTCTAAAGAAAATATTAACTTATATGTGAAGCTTCATCCAAGTGAAAAAGATAAGGGGGATATTATAAACTTGATAAGTA
>OGIX01001073.1_pt1 | contig 12096 bp, 12 predicted proteins | sample 1571901 | NCBI WGS metagenome assembly OGIX01 (sample SAMEA2582102, study PRJEB24529) | metagenome | biome: Human gut stool | place: China | collected 2011
TAATAATTAACTTATCCATCAAAAAATTACATTTTTATTGACAGTGTTATTTACTTATAATAAAATTTCATTATACCAATTACGAACGATAAATATTTTTTTTATTATTTTGTACGACTTATTATCGAAAGGATGTGAAGATTTTTCAATAATATTTCTGATAACTTTTTTAATATTATTGAATAATAATTTATGATTAAAGATTTACTTTATACAATACCTAAAAATAAACACTCTGTTGAGGACTTAAAGTCTATTTTAACTCTTCATCCACAAATAAAATTTGTATCACTTGTAGGAGTAGATCTTTCAGGGAATGATACGGACGAAAAAATTCCTGTAAGCCTTTTCTTAGATGATATAGATACTTTTTTAAATGGAGTAGCTGTTCAAACTGATGGTTCTTCAGTTGTACTTCCTGGTATAGCTACTTTAAATAATGCAAAAGTAGATATGGTTGCTGACTTAAACTGTAATTGGTTCGTTGATTATAACTATGATTTTATTGATCCAATCTGTAATAAACCGATAGGAACTTTAAGAATTCCTTGCTTCCTATTGCACAATGATGTTGCAGTAGATTCAAGAAATATCTTAAAATCAGCAATTACTACTTTCAAAGAGAATTTATGGACAATATTTAATTCTAATCCTGAAATTTTAGCTAGTTATAAAATTTCAAAGGATGATATTGAAGAAATAGTTATAACTTCTGCTACTGAATTAGAGTTTTGGGTTAAGACTCCAAACAATATAGCAGAAATTGAAGAACTACATACATCTCAAGCTCTTCATGAACAATATTGGACTAGAACTAAAGGTGCCGTTCGTACTGCTATGGAAGAATGCTTACTTTTAATGGACGAATATGGTTTTGAACCTGAAATGGGCCATAAAGAAGTTGGTGGTGTTAAAGCTAAGCTTGATTCTTCAGGTAACTTTAATCACATAATGGAACAACTTGAAATCGACTGGAAATTCTCAGATGCTGTACAAGCTGCAGATAACGAGTTATTTATAAGAATATTAATTCAAGAAACATTTAGAAGAAATGGTCTTGAAGTTACTTTCTCAGCAAAGACATTAGAAGGTGTTGCTGGATCTGGAATGCACACTCATTTAGGAATAAGTTTAAAGCTTAAAAACGGTAAGAGAGTTAATCTATTCCACACTGATGAAAATCATTTCTTATCAATTATAGGTTATGGAGCTCTAATGGGTGTTCTTAAAAATTATGAAGTTATGAACCCATTTATATCTTCAACTAATACTTCATTTAAGAGGTTAAAACCTGGCTTTGAAGCACCTGTATGTATAGTTACTTCATTAGGTTTAAGTCCTGATAATCCTTCAAGAAATAGAACTATACTTATTGGATTAATAAGAGATTTATCAAATCCTTTAGCAACAAGATTTGAACTTCGTTCACCTAATCCACACTCAAACACATATATAACTATGGCTGTTTCTTATATGGCTATGTTAGATGGTATGCTTTATGCTGTTAATAATAATAAAACTCAAGATGAATTATTAGCTGAATTATCTAAAGGCTCTGGTGAAAAAGCTGAATATTTAGAGACTGATAGAGCTTATAGAACAGAAGAAGATGTATTTGAACATTTCTCTGATGAAGAAATAGTAAAATACTTTGGGAATCCACCAAGAACAGTTATTGAAAATATTTCAGCTTTAGATTTATATCCTGAAAAATTAAATATCTTAAAAAGAAATAATGTAATGAATGATAGCTTAATAAATAGTTTTAGAATAGCTATGACTGAAAGATGGATGACTGAAATTGGAAATAGAACTATAAACAGATATATGGATGAAGTTAGAATGTGTAAATGCCTACACTCTTTAGATAGGGCTCTTGATTTAGATGTTTCTAATTGGATGAAAATAAATGATTTAAGACACTATATAATGAAAGATACTTATACAACTAAGAGCTTATTTACAAGAATTAAAACTGCCCTTGCTACAAATAATCTTCAAGTTGCATCTGATCTTTCCCTAGAATTAGACGAAAAGATGAGCCTTTTAAGAAATCTTTATTCTAACTACAAAAAGAATTTATTAGATATATAGAGGTACTTATTTTGAGCTGGATTAATAATATAAAAGATTATATTCCTTATAATGAACAAGAATCTAAGGATAAAGAACTTATTTTAGGTGCTATTTCTAGTTTTGACAACTTACTAACTAGAGAAAATTCAGTTATGCATATAACTAGCTCTGGTTATATTGTAAATAAATCTAGAGACAAGGTTCTTATGATTTATCATAAAATATACAACTCATGGGCTTGGACTGGTGGTCATGCTGATGGTGATGATGATTTACTTTATGTTGCAATAAAAGAAGCTAAAGAGGAAACCGGTATAAAGAACGTAACCCCTGTTGTTAATGATATCTTTTCTTTAGATGTCATAACTGTTAATGGTCATATTAAAAGAGGTTCTTATGTATCAAGTCATCTTCATCTTAATGTTACTTATCTTTTAGAGGCTGATGAGAATGAAGAGCTTATTGTAAATGAAGAAGAAACTGAAGGAGTTAGATGGTTGCCAATAGATAAGCTTTCTGACTTCTGTACTGAAGAATATATAATTGAAAATATTTATGATAAGCTTAACGAAAAAATAAATGCTTTAAACTAAGATAAAAAAGTAGCATCTATAACTCAAATCAAGTTATAGATGCTACTTTTTAAAGTTATTTTGCTAACATTTCCTTTGTATATTTTCTCCTGCTTACTAAATAGAAAATGCTTTGGATTATAAATCCACCAATAAATATTAGCAATGATTTCTTCATTAGTAATTCAGTCATTCCAGAATTAGATACCATTATATAAAGTAAATACATGCCTATTCCTCCACCAAATAATAATGGTACAAAGAAAGTTATTGATAATTCTTTATTTATTATTTTTTCAATCTCTTTTGTAGTTATACCTATTCTGTTAAGTGAAATTATTCTCTCTTTTTCATAATCTATATCAGATAATACCTTATAATATAAAACAACTCCATTTGCTATCATAAATAATATTCCTATAAATATCATTGTAAAGAATATTATTCCACTATCTTCTATTTTTAATCTCACAAGTTCTTCTACATATATTGGTCTAAAATCTTCTATCTTAGCTCTTTCATCATAACCACTTATTCCCCAAAGGTTCCCATTATTCCAGTAAGAGTTGTCTAAGCTGTTCTTTTCTCTTAAATAATCTATTAGTCCGCAAAAGGCCTTATCTCCATTATCTAAGTTTATTAAATGTGCCTTTTTACTATTGTTTTCATTTATCATACTTTTTACTACATTATAATCAGAGTCATCTAAAACAATAGCATTTCCAGCTGAGCCAGCTAATGTATATCTATAATTAATAAAAGGAACATCTTTTTCTTCTTTTATATTTTCTTTATTAATTTCTATTAAATTACTATTTCCCATTATCTTATTAAAATCTTCTTTTGGAAGTTGATAATTATTTTCTGCTGAAATTTCTTGAATAGCCTCATATTGCTTTTCAGTTAACGAAGTTAAAATCAAATTAGGGTTGTCATACTCTAAAGTTTCATTTGTTACAGTTATATCTATTGCACAATTAGGCTTTACATCAATATTAATCCCCATATGCTTGTTATAATTGCTTTCATTTATAATGCTCTTACTATCAGTCCAAAATGTTAATCTATCTCCCTCATCTTTAAACACAGCTATCTCTATATATTCTAATACATTATAAGCTTCTAATTTACCCCCATTATTCTTTATTACTTCCTCTATTTTACCTTCTTCCACTTTATTAAATTCATCTGTTTCTATAAACATAATGTCATATGGATTATTAAGCTCTATACTTTCTCGACTAGCAGTATATATCGAATAGCTATATCCAACATAAAACATTGATCCTGCTAATAATATAGAAAGAATGTATAAAATATTTTTATAAGCTAAAAATCTATGTGATAAATTTGATACTACTAATATGTTTTTATTATATAGTCTAGGGAACTTAGCTATTATAAATTTAAATACAGCTATCCCTGAAGATATTATTATATATGGAGATAATATTATAGTTGCAACACATAAAGCAATTACAAATGTACTACCATCAAATATTTCTTTAAACATAGTCTTAGGTAAACAATACATAGCTACTACAAATAAAATTAACGCTATTATCCCAAGTACTACATTTGCTTTCCCAACTTCCTTTTTCTTATCGGATTTTATTGCATCTATTATAGATACTCTTTTTATATAAATAATATTAAATATTACATTACAAAGAAAAATTAATATAAAAATACCTGTACTTAATAAAAAACTCTTAAAATTTATCTCATATGTAATATTAGTAAACTTTAATACCTTATTTAATCCCATATAAAATAATCTTCCCAATAATACTCCTGTCATAACCCCTGTTGCTAAGGATGCTATCATTACTCCTAAGTTTTCAACTACTATAAGCTTGCTTAAATCCTTAGTTGTCATCCCTAAGGTTAAATACATACCAAATTCCTTCCCTCTATTTTTAAGAAATGATATATTGGTATAAGTAATGAAGACTATTGAAAATACTATTAGTCCCATAAGTGAAATATTTATAGTTTCGTAAAATGCTGTCTCATTAAACATCAAACTTCCATACATAAAAAGCATTGCTATAATTAATGAGTTAACAAAGTAAAATGATATATACTTATTAAAATTATGAGTAAAATTCTTTCGTATTATAGAACAAAATTTCATTAGTTTTCCCCTCCTATAACACTTTGAACTTCTAGTATCTTATCAAAAAACTTCTTTCTATCTCCTCCTGAAGTAATTTCCATCTTTATTTTACCATCTTTAATAAAGATAATTCTTTTGCAGAAAGATGCTGCAAATGGATCATGAGTTACCATAAGTACAGTGCTATTTATCTCAGTATTCATCTTGCTTATAGTATTCATTATATTATCAGCTGATTTAGAATCTAAATTACCTGTTGGTTCATCTGCAAATATTATAGCTGGGTCATTTATTAAAGCTCTTGCAGCTGCTACTCTTTGCTTTTGCCCTCCTGATATATGATAAGGATATTTATTATGTAATTCTCCTATATTAAAAAAGTTCATAAGCTTAATTACATTTTTCTCAATTGCCTCTGGATTCTTTTTATCAAGTATAAGTGGTAATGCTATGTTTTCCTTTAATGTTAAGCTATCTAATAAATTAAAATCTTGGAATATATACCCTATATTCTTTCTTCTAAACAAAGCTAAATCATCTTTTTTCATTCTACTTATATCTTTACTACTTATTAATACCTCACCTGAAGTATTTTTATCTACTCCTGATAAAATATTAAGTAAAGTAGTCTTCCCACTTCCACTAGGTCCCATTATACCTACAAATTCACCTTTATTTACTACTAAGTTAATTCCGTCTAATGCTACAACTTCCTTTGCACCTTTATATGAACTATAAACCTTAGTTAAACTATTTACCTTTAAAATCTCCATCTTTAATTTACCTCTCTCCTACTATTAATTATAAACTATCTTCAATATACAAAGTACATTACTAAACCTTTCATTAATAATTATAAAAGGGAATCCAATAATCTCTAATGGATTCCCCTTACATAACCTTACATTTTTGCAAGGTTACTTATTATCAAAGATTTTGTTTATGTTAAACTTAATAGTAAATACAGTTCCTTCTCCATACACTGATTCTAAATTAATATCATGTCCTAGCCTTTCTGATATAAGTTTTACCATATAAAGCCCTATTCCTGTTGAAGACCTTTCATTTCTTCCATTATTCCCCGTATAGAAAGATTCAAATAACCTTGGTAAATCCTCTTCTTTTATTCCAACTCCATAATCCTTTATTATTAACTCCACATATTCTTCATGTTCTTTTGCTGATATTTCTACAATATCTCCATTTTTCTCTTTAGAATATTTAATAGAATTATTGATTACCTGCTCTATCATATATGTAGCCCATTTTTTATCAGTATAAACATATATATTTTCATCAATACTTACCTTAGGAAATACTCCTTTGTAAATAAAATCTCTTTTTTTTAAATTCACTACTGAGTTTATTACTTCCTTTAAATTTATGCTATTAGTAATATAATCTCTTGAAAAATCATCTAATCTTAATATATTTAAACATTCTTCTAAGTTCTTTTTTAAAATTTTATTTTCTTCTTGTATATCAGTAATACACTTATTTTCTTCACCATTTAAAATATTTTTCTCACAAGCTAAATCTATAACTGTGATAGAGGTCTTCATATTATGAATCCATTGAGAAAATAAAGTATCTCTATCGCTTATTTGTCTTTTTAAAACTGTTATATCACTAATATACTCTTTATGAAGAGCCATAACTACACTTAATACCTCTTCCTCCATATACGTTAAATCTGAATTACTATAATCTGGACTTCTTTTACTATCTAATAATTTTTCTTTAAAATTCTTATATTTGATTACCTCAATAACAAAATATATAGATATTATAAATATACTAAGCATCAATGGATAGATAATTTCACTATCATCAAACAACAAATAATAAAAAAGAATTATAACTAATGTGTTTATCATAAGTACTATTAGATCTCTACTCTTTATCTTTGCAACACTAACTATCAAGTCCATTAAATACATATCCTACACCTCTTTTAGTTATAATTGCATTTTTAATACCTAAATCACTTAGTTTCTTTTTAACTCTTGTCATATTTACCGTTAATGTATTATCATCTACAAATACAGCATCATCCCATAAGGCTTCAAGTATCTCTTCCCTTGTAACAATTTGTCCTTCTTTAGTTAAAAGTATATTTAATATTCTATATTCATTTTTAGTTAATTCAATAATATCTTCTTTATATCTTAATTTCATACTTTCATGAATCAAATATAAATCTTTTTTATCATCAGTTAATTTACCTTCATCTATATACTCATTAACTCTCCTTAATAAAGCATTAATCTTTGCTAAAAGTATTCCTACTACAAATGGTTTGGTAATATAATCGTCAGCACCAAGCTCCATACCTCTTATTTGTTCACCTTCATCACTTCTAGCTGAAAGTATAATAACTGGTGTTTTACTCTTATTTCTAATTAGCTTTAAATAATAAAATCCATCAAATTTAGGCAAGTTTATATCTAATATTATTAAATTAGGCTTTATTTCCTCAACACTTTCCATTACATTATTAAAATTATCTATTGTATAAACATTATAATCATATGCACTTAAATATTCCCCTATGTATTCCTTCAGTTTAATATCATCCTCTATTAGTAATATCTTCATCCTATCCTCCAGTTAGTAAACATATCTAATTCGATTATACTATAAAACTAATCTAACTTCTTCTAAAGAATAAACAAGAATCTAAGGATATAGAAGAGGAATGCTATTAACGCATTCCTCTTCTACTATTTGGCAAAATATTTTACTAGTATATAATTAAAAATCCAAAATAAAACCCCATAGATTACTCCTACAAGTGTTACAACTATTATAAATGTAATCCAATCAACAAATGGCTGAGATAACATTAAATTTAATCTTACAATCAATATTAATGATGAAATAGCAACACCACCTATAAGAAAAAATATAGTATTATCTATAAATGATTTCTTTTTATCCCTTCTTAATTCTATTAAAAAACTTCGTAAATATTTATACTGGATATAATCTAGTACCGCAATTAATATTGCCATCCAAATATAACCTGATGGTGGTGGAAAGTCTGCTCCTAAAAGCATTATCCCATTCCATCCTATGAAAAAAAGTATTGAATTTATTAAAATAATTTTAGAAGTATTCAATATGCTACCATCTACTTTCTTTTATAGATATTTATATTACAACTTTTAATCAAATCTATTAACTAATACTATCTGGGCCTAACTTAAGTTTATATATTTAAGTATTGAACTTATTCCTTTAGTTTGTAAATAAATCTGTAGTTATAAAATCAACTCCATACTGTATTAACTTTGATCGCATTTCAATATCATCAATAGTCCAAACATTAACTTTTACGTCTTTCGAATGTGCATAACTAACTAATTCTTTTGTCACAACTTTATATGATGTATCAATATCAAAATTATTTTTTTTACAGTAATTAATATTATCTATTGTTATATCTCTTATAGCTTGTATATTAATATTTTTATTTATATTTCTTATATTCTCTAATAATTTTCTGTTTAAAGAGATAACAATACATTTATCTTCTAATCCATACTTCTTTATTAAATCAACGAATACAATTGGATTACTAATATTTTTAATCTCTATAACAGGTACCATGCCATATTCTTTACATACGATAAAAAACTCCTCTAATGTTGGAACTCTTAACCCTGGATACTTGGATACATTAGCTCCAAAATCAATGGTTAATTCTTTTATCTCTTCTAATGTCAATTGTGATATTAATCCTGACCCTGTTGTAGTTCTATCAACAGTTTCATCATGCATTAATATATAATAACCATCTTTTGTCTCATATACATCAGTTTCAGCCCCATAGAATCCATATTTTCCTGCCATTTTATAAGCAGGTATAGTATTTTCTGGGGCTATATTGGAGTATCCTCTATGAGCTATTGTTTTACAATAATTATTCCTACTTATAACCTCTAAATCAAACGTCTTTTCAAAACAATTATTTAACCCTTTACTTAATAATAGTTTCTTTTCACAGACTTTTATATTTTCATTTAATTCTTTATACACTCCATTTTCAAACAAATTTCTATCTAAATTATCTATATGTTCTAAAGTAATATATAACATCATTATTAGCATAATAATTAATGAGGCTTTTCTTATATATTTCATCATTTTCTCCTATAATTTTTTAGCTTTATAGCACTTATTAGCTAAATATTATAATGCTCAAATCACTATAGAATAATACAGAAACCTTTATTTTTCATAATAAGAATTCAAAATTATATAAGTAACCTATATAAGCTAAGGAGTCATTTTTATTAGACTACTTAGCTTACATCTTAACCTTTAAATTTATTATATATTACCAGCTACAAATTCCTTATCGTTCATTATTTCAATATAGTCATCTAATAACTCTTTTTTTAACTTTTCTTTATAGATATTAAAATTAATCAAATTTTCTTTAGATACCTTCCCGAAATCAACTATTGAAAATTTTATTTCAGAAAAAGGAAGTGGAATTATATAATTATCCCACCTTCTTGTCAATGTTATTTTTCTTTTAATATCTATCTTTGTGGCTAAAAAATTCTTCTCTGATGTATTGGCAAGCTTAAAACCTATTTTCTTTGGTTCATGTAAAGGTCCTAAAGGTCCATCTAACGATATTACTAAAGTTGAATTTTCTTTTTTACTTTCATCATTAAGCTCCCTCAAAAAATACTTCATTTTAATTCCATCAGGCATTCTTAAGGCTCTCATATTATAATAATTTAATGTCTCCTCTATATAATCTCCTCTTTTATCAGCAGTTACAACAACAGCTACATCTATCTCTTCTTTAGATAATTCCTTCATAAGTAAATTCATAACGTAGCTATCACCATGCCAAAATCCTATAATACTATTTTTTACAATATCTCCATTATTTAATTTTATTTCTATTTTACTCGTTTTATATACTAGTTCCAGATATTTTATATATACTTTACTTATAAACCTTCCTAAATCCAAACTCATAACTAAACTCTCCCCCTCTATTTCTATATAACTCAATAGCATCTATATAACTTTTCTCTGCTATTTTAGCTATTTTTTCACTTGAATAGTTTAAAGCTGTATTATATGCTCTAATACTCATTTTTTTAAAGCTCACTTTATTATTTAATAAAGATGCTATTTTATCTGACCACTCATCTATATCTTCATCAGTAATAAATCCATTAACTTCATTTTCAACAATATCTACTACTCCTGTACCTCTTACTGCAACAACAGAATTTTTTGCTGCCATTGCTTCTATTAAAACTATTCCTTGCGTTTCAGACTTAGATGCAAAAAGGAACAAGTCACAAGCTCTATAATAATCTCCAATATTTTTATTAGGTATATTATTTAAAAACTCTACATTGGACTTTATCCCCAAATTTGAAACCTTCTCCTTTAATTCTTCTTTTAACGGACCATCTCCTATAATTAAAAGTTTAAATATATCTCCTACTTTTTCCTTTAATCTTTTTATACCATCTATAATAAACTCTACATTTTTTTCCTTAGTTAATCTTGATACTGTACAAAATAAATACTTTTTATCATCTATATATTTATCTCTAATTTCTCTTGTTCTACTTTCATCTCCTATAAAATGAGTATCTTCTAGTCCTGTAGGCATTACATTAATCTTTGTATTAACATTTATCTCTTCTAAGTAATTTTTTATTTCTTTAGTTGGTGCAAAAATCATATCGCACATATTTGAAAAAGTTTTTACGCCTTTTGGAACTAATGTTTCTTTTGTAAAAGTTAATATATCATTTTCTATATTATTTAATATTCCTTTATCTCTATTTTTTCTATTATCTAAAGCATCATATAATTTAATATTATGCAAATATTCTTCATATCTGGTATGGTAAGTAAACGTTACAGGTATATTATATTTCTTACCTAAGTAAATAGCTGTCCATCCTATTAACATTGGATGATGAACATGAATTATATCGATATTAAGTTCTCTAAATTTTCTTTCTATGTTTAAATCAAAAATATTTGGCACTGCAAACTTTCCAGTTATTTTATTATTCTCTTTTAGCGACTTATATCTTACAACATTCCCTTCATCAACTTGATTTTCATAACTTGGAGCAAATATAAATACTTCATGCCCTTGTTCTCTTAAACCATTAGCTAACCTTTCTATAGATATAGGCACTCCTCCTATGAAAGGTTTATAATTATTAGTTAACATTGCTATTCTCATATTTCTCACCATTCCCTTTCTACATTAAATTTTTTAGTACTATATCACCAAAAATGTATCCAGCTGACATAAAAGCTCCATTCCATATTAAGATACCTAACGCTGAATAAATACTATACTCTAAGAAATTTAGCCTTATAACACCAGCTGGTATTGAAATTAATGTCCTGACCATAGGAATTAACTTACTTATGAATACTCCTAAGTTTCCCTTACTTCTTAAAAACTCCATTTTTCCTTCAATATATTTACCTTGCTTTGGAAATTTATTAACATACTTCTTAAGTAAGAATTCTCCTCCAAATAATCCTAATCCATATAATGCGCAGCTTCCTATAAGTCCTGCCATCACTGATATTATTAATGCTGTTATAAAACTATGATTACTATTTGCTACCCAAATCCCTGCTACCGGTAATATAATTCCTGCTGGAAAACCAGGTAGGTTTAAATATTCTAATAAAATAACTATAAATAAAAAAATCATTCCATAATTAGATAAATAACCTATAACTCCATTAACATCCATATATAAACTCTCCTTATCTACTAATCGTTATATATTTATAGTAAACTTAACTTCTTAAGTTAAATTCCATATAAATCTAAAGAAATTCTTAAGTAATTCTTATAAAAATAAACAAAAAAATAGAGTGATATAAAATCACTCTAATCTATTGATATACTTTTTACATATTAATACTGTTTTCTTTTTAATTTGCCATATCAAATAATATTTGACTTTCTTTAGATGTTACTTCAATAATATTATAGAAAAATTCCTTCTGAGAACGACCTTTCCTACTAATTACTTCATTTAACTCTTACTTTTTTGAAATTCCATTAAATTCTTATTATAAATAATATTAAAAATGTTAAAAACCACTGCAACTGAAAGCATAATAGAACAAATAAAAAATAAACTTTGTTTTTTATCCGATTTTAATGTCTTAATTGCAAACTTCTATACTCCCATCTCTCATCCCCCTGTAAACTTATATATTGATTTTAGAATGTTCAAGTAACTTATCCACATAATTTTAATTAAATCTTTTTAATATTTTATAAAATAGTTCAACAAAATCAGA
>OGIX01001077.1_pt1 | contig 12023 bp, 15 predicted proteins | sample 1571901 | NCBI WGS metagenome assembly OGIX01 (sample SAMEA2582102, study PRJEB24529) | metagenome | biome: Human gut stool | place: China | collected 2011
AGCCCCTTTTTATCTTGTTTTTTTGAGGCAATAGCCTATCATATTTCCGTTCAAGTTGTAAAGCCATTCCATAAAATTTTTTGTCGGCCAACTGGATCTGCAGTTAGCAGCCAAAATTTTTACTCCATTTTCCTTTACAACTCACTCCAATATGTAGTCTTAGGCTCAACAAAAAAACAACAACACGACGGTAGGAGTGCTAATTTAAAGTTTATATTTTAGGAGTTGATAGTATGTGCCAATACAAAATTTTCTTATCTGCTACTGATAAAAAGATAGCTGATAAATCAAAAATGAGAGTTGACCTTTTGGGGGATATGAAAATTAAAGATATTGAGGAATTAAAAGATTTCAATATTTTATATGTTTCCCAAGGGCATGAAGATTTAGTATCTATCAAAGGTAAGAAAGTACCTCGTAAAGTTAGATACATACAAGTTTTTAAAAAATAATTAATCGGTGTCCCCCAGGGACATCACAATATAAATAAATATCAAATAAAAATATTTTAAAGAAAGAAGGAATTAATTATGAAAAAAGTATCAATTTTTAATATAAAAGGTGGAGTAGCAAAAACAACATCAACTGCTAATTTAGGCGCTTGTTTAAGCCAAGAAGGTAAAAAGGTATTATTAGTAGACCTTGACCCTCAAAGCAACCTTACAAAGCTATTTAAAGCCTATAGTATAGAAGATTTAACTGTATCAGATGTTTTACTTGATAAGCATTTAGATATACATAAGGCAATAAAGAAAACAGATTTTGAGAATATAGATATTTTACCTGCTAATATAAAATTAACCTTTGCTGATAGAAGTATTCTTATTGATAATACAAGAAGTCAGCAAAACAGATTATCAAAGGCTCTTAAAAATATCAATAATGAATATGACTATTGTTTGATAGATTGTCCACCTAGTCTAAATATGATTACAACTAATGCTCTATGTGCTTCTGATGAAGTTTTTGTTCCTATTAAGATTGATAAATTTGCTCTTGATGGACTTGAATATTTACTAGAAAGTATTGAAGAAATGAAAGACGAATTTAATCCAAATCTTAATTTTAAAGGTTGTTTTATAACAATGGATAGTGCAACAACAGTAAATAGGCTTATAAAGAAAGAACTTAAAAATCTACTAGGAGATAAGATGTTTAATACTACAATAAAACAAAATGTTAAGGTAGTTGAAAGTACCTTTGATTGTCCAGTAGTATTCAGCAATAAAAAAGCTAGGGCAAGTATTAATTATAAGGAACTTTGTAAAGAAGTGTTTTAAAAATGTAGGTGTCCCTCGGGGGCACCCCCCAATAAAAAGTAGTTAAATAAAGAAAGGTTGTTATAAATATGAGTAAGAAATTTTCATTAAGCGAGGGAATGTTAAATCAAGTATCACAAAATGTTAAGAAAGCAAATGAAATTGAAGCTAAAAACAACTTCAATGTTCAATATATAGATATAAAAGATATTGAAAGAAATAAGAAAAATTTCTATGAAATAGTTAATGTAGAAGAATTGGCAGAAGATATAAAAATGAATGGATTAAACCATAATTTAGTAGTTAGAAAATTAGATAATGGAAAATATGAGTTAATAAGTGGTGAGAGAAGATATACAGCTCTTACAAAATTAGTTGAAGAAGGTAATAAAATATTTGCTTTAGTTCCTTGTAAGGTTATTGAAGCAAATGATATTGATAGTGAAATTATTCTTATTCAAGCTAATGCTCAAACAAGAGAATTAACAGAAATAGAGAAACTTGAACAAGTAAAAAGACTTACTGAACTATATAGAACTAAAAAGAAAAATGGTGAGAAAGTTCCAGGAAAGATAAGAGAAATAATTGCCAATGACTTAAAATTATCTCCAACACAAGTAGGAAGATATGAAAGAATAAATAAAAATCTTATTCCCGAACTTAGTGAGATATTAAAAAGTGGTGGACTTACAATCGCTAATGCAAGTGAATTTGCAAGTTTAAGTGAAGAAAATCAAAAGGTAATTTTAGATATAATAAATAATAAAGTTGAAATTAGTAAGGAGGAAGCTACAGAGTTAAAAGTAAAGCTAAAGAAACTTGAACAAGAAAAAGCTGATGAACTTAAAAAGTTAGAAAATGAAAAGTTAGTTGAAATAAGAAAAATAGAAAATGAAAAATCAGTTGAGATAAAAAGAATAGAGAATGAGAAATACGAAGCTCTTAGAAGTAAGAAACTTATAAGTGATGAAGTTTTAAGATTAAAAAGTGAATTAGATAAAAGTGAAAATAAGTCGGAGGAAGAAATAAAGGCGCTTGAAAATCAATTAAGAGAAGAACTAAAAAAAGATTTAGATAATAAATATTTAGCAGAAATTGAAAATATAAAAAATGAAGCTAATTCTAATAAAGAAGAAAAGGAACGTTATAGAAAAGAATTAGAAGAAATGAAAGCAAAGTCTAAAGAGAATAAAGATAAATCTGATGAATTTAAAGAAAATTATAAATTAGTAGCAGATTTAAAAAGTGTGTATCAAGGTTTAGTATCTATCCTTAAACAACATAGAAAAATGAAAGATAATAAAATTGTTATAACTGATGATATATTAGAACAACTTGATAAAACTATGATGGCTACTTCAATTCTTAGAACTTTGAAAGATGAAATAAAATAAAGTTTAAAGTGTTCCTCGGGAACACTTTAACTTCAAATTGAAATATTATAATATACTATTAAATAAAAGGGAGTTGATATTAATGATAAAAGATATAATTAATATAATAAAGGATAATATTAATAACAAGAAAAATATAGATAACACTTATGTAACACAAAATGTTGCTATTGATGATTTTAAAAATAATAAACATGATAGCCAAATAAATTTAGAAAATGATTTTAAATGGTTAGATAAAATTTTATATTGTTCACTTGAACAAGAAATAAACTTAGCAATTAATAAAGACATGATTGGTACTATGGAATATAGTTATATTCTAAAATCTTATAAAATTACTGGAGTATCTAATAGTATTACACTAGAACTTGAAAGAAAAGGAGATGCTTACAGAATAAGTTTTAATGATATATATAATATCAAATCTGCTGGTCCTAAAATATGGATTTATCAAAAAGATTTAACTTGGAGAATTTATCACTATGTTGATGAAATAAAGTTTTCTTCTTTAGAAGAAAACTTTATTTCAAAAAACCTCGAATTACAAGAAGATATTCAAATTTATATGAAATATAAAGATATTGATAATTTGCTTTATAATGTAGAATATTTTAAATATTCTTATAGGTTGTCTAATGTTGATATTTCCCAAGAAGAAATGATAGATAAACTTGGTAATGAAATAATTCTAGTAAATATATTAGATAGTAAAAATTCTTTTGATAAGCATGGAACAATAACTGCATTTTCTAAATATGGAAAAGAAGGAATATTTCATTATAAGTTAAATAGTGATTATATTTACATAATAGATATGCAACCTAATAATCATTCACAAGGTCTTGGTAGCAAAGCTTTAGAACTTATGGAGAATACTGCTAGAAAACATGGTATTACAAAATTAAAAGGTAGCTTATCTCCTGTAGATTTTGAACATAAAGACCGCTTAATCTATTTTTATGAGAAAAATGGTTTTACTATTGAAGGCTATAAGTTAATTAAAAACTTATAAAGTTAATAATTATAAAGATTAATAAATTAAACAATAAATATTTTTATTTTAAAAGTATGTTATTTTTCCAGGCACTAATCCCATCACCCAATTATAACGCTTCAATAAGCTAAGATATTCTACTACTTTACATTGTTCCATCTATCCGAGCGACCAATCTAAAGCAAAGAATATCTAAGCTTCTTTTTGCTATAATCGGGTCCCGATGGAGTGCATCCAAATAGGTAAGAAGTCCCCAAAGGACTTCTTTTTTTATCTTGTTTTTTTGATGTACCAGCCTATCATATCTCCATTCAAGTTATAAAGCCATTCCATAAAATTTTTTGTCGGCCATGATCCTTACCATGAATAGCAGCCAAAAATTTTTACTTCATTTTCCTTTACAACTCACTTCTATATGTAGTCTTAGGCTCAACAAAAAAACAACAACATGAAAGGAATGGTGCTATCTATGAAGTTAAGAGTAGTTATGACAAATGGAATTAATTATTTAATTGAAAGTGGAGAATTTAAAGATAAAGATTTGATGTCAGCTTTATTAAAATTCCATTCTGATGATTGGGGAATTTTATGTAATGAAGATAAAGAATTTCAAAATGAATTATTAAAAAATCCCAATTCAAAGTATGAAGATAGATTTATGGGAGTTTATATGATAAATAAACATAAAATTTGGATTATGAGTGAGTATGATTATTCAATAAAAAGTTTATTAATCACTATATTACTTCCTGAAGAATACTAATCAAAAGGTGTTCTTCGGGAACACCTTTTATAAATAATAAGTAAAGGAGATGTAAAAATGAAAAGTATAGTTTCTTATCCAAATAGGGGAGAGTACGGAAATAATAAATATAGGGGAAATGCTACAGGAAAATTATTAATAGATTTACATTCAGTTTATAAGTTTGATGAAATAAGTGATTATATGAGTGGAAGCTTCACAACTGCTGATGTTGGTAGAGAGTTAAATATAGTAACTAATTGTTATGACTTAAATGGCTTACAAGGAGAAAGTTCAAAATTTGACTTGATAGAAAATGATATTAAAGAAAGAAATAATTTCATATATTGGCATCCACCTTATTGGGATATTATCAAATATAGTGGTCATATGTATGGAGATATCCCTTTAAAGAATGATTTATCACATATCAAAGATTATCAAGAATTTATAAAAGCTATTAATTATTGCCTGGCAAAACAATACGCTAGTTTAAAAGTTGGAGGAAGAATGGCTATATTAATGGCTGATATTAAGAAAAATAAAAGGCTTTACTCAATGCTCCTTGATATGAATAAACTAGGAACTGTTGAACAAATAGTTATAAAAGAACAATTTAATTGTATGAGCGACAGTAGAAAATATTATAATGAAAATTTCATAAGAATAGCACATGAATATTGTTTAATACTTAGAAAAGATGAACCTTTAATTTTAGATTATATGATTACTAAACAAGGAAAAATGGATTTAAGGGATAGCTTAAATATAACTTGGAAAGACCTTGTAGCTTCTGTAATGGAAAGTTTAGGTGGAAAATCTAATTTAGAAAATATCTATAAAAAATTAGAAGGTTATAAAAAAACATCTAATAATCAAAATTGGAAAGCTAAAGTAAGGCAAACCCTTCAAATTAATCCTAATTTATTTAAAAATATAGAACGTGGGATATGGGCAATAGCTTAAAAAAATTAATAGGCATAGATAACTATGCCTATTAATTTTTAGAGAAAATTTTTTTAAAAGATTTCTTATGTATTCTGATTAAATTTTTTCAAGAAAATTTAATCATTTTATTTATAATTTTTATTGAAAAAAATTGGACAATTTATTTATATTTTTTATAAAGAAATTTGAGCATTTTGTTGACTATAATTATAGTAATGCTATAATTATAATATAAATAGATTTTTGGGTGTACTGACACCATAATAATCTGAAAGATTTACGTGATTTAATTGCACGTCGTTGGTAGGCAACAGAACAACCTAAAAGATTTGCGTGATTTAATTGCACGCCGTTGGCAGACAACAGAAAAATCAGTTAATTTGGAGTATATGTACTTAGTACAGATACTCCATTTTTTATACAGGGGGATATATGGCAAAACTAAATAAAGATGATGTTTTAAAAACTATAATTAAATCTGCTAATCTTTATAAGAAAAATTTAGTTAACAAAAATTTTCTTATAGTTTCTAAAAATAGAAATGAACCTTATAACTTTTGGGAATTAAAATTTGAGAAAAAACAATTTTTACACCTTGTTGGTGTTAAGACCAATCTTTCTTCTAAACATTTTTACACAAAAGCAACAACTAAAAAATTATCTATTAATGATTTTGAACCTAGAACTGATGGTACTACAGAACTTAAACTTGCTGTTCTACCTACTTTGATGGAATTTAAAAATTCTGTTAGAATGATAGGACATTATTTAGAAGATTGTTCTCCTAGATTGCTTACTGAAGTTTTAGCTGGAAATGTTCGTGGAGCTTTAGGTTTTGTTCCTGATGAAAAATCTGATTTAGTTCCAAATACTTGTTTAAGTTGTAACACTAAAGTACGTTCAAACTCTGCTAGAATTGTATTAATGTTATCTAAAAATTTTAGTGATAAAGAATATTCAACTATCGAATATGTAGCCAAAGATAATTTTAATATTGATGAATTAAAAGAATTTGATAGTCCTTTTAAAGAAATCTTTAATAATTTATTTGATGATGATATTTCAGATTTAGTTGCAATAGATTCTGAAAATTTAAATTAGACAAGCTTTAATATTTTTAGTTCAATAATACATAATAATATTTTTTTAATTCCTGGCACTAATCCCATCACCCAATTATAACGCTGCAATAAGCTAAGATATTCTATTACTTTATCTTGTTCAATCTATCCGAGCGACCAATCTAAAGCAAAGAATATCTAAGCTTCTTTTTGCTATAATCGGGTCCCGATGGAGTGCATCCAAATAGGTAAGAAGTCCTTTAGTGACTTCTTTTTTTATCTTGTTTTTTTGATGCACCAGCCTATCATATTTCCGTTCAAGTAGTAAAGCCATTCCATAAAAATTTTTGTCGGCCAACTAGATCTGCAGTTAGCAGCCAAAATTTTTTACTTCATTTTCCTTTACAACTCACTTCAATATGTAGTCTTAGGCTCAACAAAAAAACAACAACACGAGGGGATTTAACCGAGAGTGTAAATTATAAAATGAAAGGATTGAGTTTATTATGAGTTTAGAATTTTTAGAATTGAGAAAAAAGGTTCAAGAAGTTAATAATTTACTGTCAGTAGTTGCCTATGATAGTCAAAGTGGAAAGGGAGCGGTTTTATATGATTCACAAACAACGCTAGAATTTATTTTATGGAAAGATAAAACAATAACTATGCTTGGGGCGATACTATTAAATATGGAAGTTGGGACGATTTAGAATTAGATAGTCCATTACTTATTAAAGTGTTTAATCTCTTTGAAAAAGCCATTCATGAAATATTTAATTTGAAAAAAATAAAAACATATAAAGATTGGAAAGTAGAGATAACAGAATATTTAAATATTAATGATATTGTTGATAATGAGATAATAGAACACTTTAGAAATGTTTTACCTCCTAAAATAGATACTAGCTATACATTACAAGGTGGAGAAGCTTATGACCATATTTTAGATGATAAAACTAATAAATATAAAGGTATATATAACATTCAATAAAGAAAATAGTAATTGGATATATAAAGGTATTTGTTTTATAGGTGAAAATACTGACAGAAGTAATTTATCAAATAAATAAAAAAAAGGCATAACAATGAAGTTACACCCTTACTCACAATAAGATTATAACTCATTGTTTGCCTAAAGTAAAGGAGAATGACAATGAGTATATATGTAATTATAACATACAAAGAATATTGCGATAAAGAAAATGAAACAATGACTTTTGAAGGACTTCATAAATATAAGAAAAAATATTGGAGAGATTAAGGCTAATTAAGGAAGGTAATATTATGAGGAAAAAAATTTGTGAATTTAGAGCAAAAAATTCTATAAAAAATAAACTTGTATTCATTGAAGTTGAATATTATAAAGGTAACTGGTGGTATATAAATTTTAAAAACGAAAGAAGCTGGAAATATAATTCTATTAATGAAGCTATAGCCGATATAAGTAATATGTTTGGTGATTGGATTGATTTCAAATTATTAGTCTAAAAATTCAAAGAAGTCCTTAACAGGACTTCTTTGAATTTTATTTTGTTTTTAATTCATACATAATACGTTCAGCTAAACTTATTAATGAAGGATCATTATATTCAAGAAGGCTTTTTTGAAAATTTTCCATATTTAATCCTACTCTTTCAATCTCGTTCATATCATTAAGCCCTATTGTACATATCCCTTCTGTTCCATCAAAGTTAACATCAAATATATAACTAGTTTCATCTTTCTTTTTTAAATTAAAGGTAAATAAGTTCCAATTATCTATAACCTTTTTTCCAGCTCCGTTAGAGCTGCTTAATCTTTTTCCCATAATTTCACCCCCCTTCTTTTTTTACTTAGAGAATATATCAGTAATCTATATAATACAATAAAAAAGTGTTCCCGAGGAACACTTTTTATTATCTAATTATTATAGTATATTCACTCATTAAATAAAATTTTAAATATAAAATTTAACAACAATATCTATTATACCAAAAATTCTTGTAAAATTATAGACTATTATGTAAATGTTTACTGTGATAAAATTTAATTATAGATTTCAATACTTTTATTTACTTCCAAAGGAGGATTCATTTATGAGATTTATTTTATTATCACTATGGCTCATCCCGACAATTATTGGAGTAATTTATTTCATTTATGAATTCTCCAATACACCCCAAGATTTTATATCTTATGATGACTTTTGATATATATGTAAAAAATAAAAAATAAGAAAGTGTTCCCGAGGAACACTTTCTTATTTTTACTAATTATTTATCTTTTCTAATTTACGCTTATTATTTTCTCTCTTTAATGTGCTTACACTAATACCTATTAATCTCTCAACCTCGTTATAACTTTTATCTCCACCATTTACAGATAACATAGACAAAGCTAAGCCTATTTGCTCTTTAGTAAACTTTTTAGGTCTACCCTCTTTATACCCCGCTTTGGTCCTGGCTATTTCTTTTCCTTCTCGTGTTCTCTCTAAAATCATATCTCTTTCAAATTCAGCAAAAGATAAAAATATATTTCTTATTAATTTGCTTGAAGGCGTATTATCCATTACCCCTATGTTAAGTATATTTATTTTTATACCTCTATCTAGTAACTCTTGTACTAATTTCGTTCCATCTATTAAGCTTCTGGCGAACCTATCCAATTTAGTAACTGTAAAAGTATCTCCTTCTTTTAATTTTTCTAATAATATTTTCAGTTGTGGTCTATCATTTGTCTTTGCTGAAAATTTTTCTTCTATAACTTCATCACAACCAGCTTCAAATAATTGTAATAATTGTTCTTCTAAAGAATTTCCATAGCCTTGTTTTGTTGTACTAACTCTTGCATATCCATAATTCATATTTTTTCCTCCATTAAGGTCAAAAGTAGTCCAAAAATGATAAATTTATGCTATTACTTTTGACCATGACTTTTGACCTTTTATTAAGTATTATTTTATCGTTTATTAAAAATCTATGTCAAGCAAAAAACACCCCTAGTCCAAAAGTGTTCGGTTTTGACCTTGATAGTATTTCTCTAATTTTATCTTTATATCTTTTTAATGATTGTTTAGATATAGTAGTGCAAGCTTTTCCAAATGATAGCATTATCGTAAATCCTAGAAATTTTCTTTTCCATGGTCTCTCTACTGCACTTTTGCTTCTATTTACTTTTAATTTCAATTTACCTTCTATGAAATTTGTTATGTTATCCATAACTCTTTCTCCGGCTCTTTTACTCTTAACGTAAATGTTACAATCGTCAGCGTAGCGACAGAATTTATGCTCTCTTTTCTCTAGTTCCTTATCTAATTCATCTAACATTATATTAGATAGAAGTGGACTTAATGGACCTCCTTGAGGAGTTCCTTCCTCACTTGTTACTACTATTCCGTTAATCATTATTCCAGCCTGAAGATATTTTCTTATTAACCTCAATACTCTCTTATCTTTTATACTCCTTGAGAGTTTATACATAAGTATATCGTGGTTAACTCTATCAAAGAATTTCTCTAGGTCTATATCTATAACCCATCTATAACCTTCATTTATATAAGTTTCTGCCTTTTGTATAGCATCTTTCGCCCCTCTTCGAGGACGGAAGCCAAAACTATTTTCTGAAAAGTTCTCATCATAGATATAATTTAGCTCTTGCGCAATTGCTTGTTGAATAAACCTATCCAAAACTCTTGGTATTCCTAATAATCTAGTTCCACCATTAGGTTTGGGTATCTCAACTCTTCTAACAGGCATTGGTTTATACTCATTATTTAAAATACTTTCTTTTATTGATAACCAGTTATCTTTAAGAAATTGTCTAAGTTCATAGACTGTCATTCCATCAACTCCATGGCTACCTTTATTTGAGATTACTCTTTTCATTGCTAGAAGTAAATTTTCTCTTGATAGTATTCTTTCTAATGAGCCATATTCAAATTCACTTGTTTCTCTATTTGAAGTTGCCGAGAATCTTCTATGCACTCTTTGCTTATCTTCAAGTTCCACTCTATTTTTAGCATTAGAGCCTAAGTATTTAGTTTTCTGCAATCTTTGATTATTCTGCGAAACTTTCAAATTTCAAAACCTCCTTAAAGTTCAGTCCTTCGTCCGCTATCGCGATTAGCGGAGTTACTATGACCTCTGCTGACTTCTGATAGTTCAGCTATATATCACTATATAGGTTATTGCTTTAGAAGTTCATCTTTATTAGCAATATATCTATCAGACCTCCCCAGGTAATATATTAAGAACAACAACCTTCATCTCATATATCTGCTACATTTACTCCTAAGGTTTCGGGTAGTGTTGGACTTTATCTTGTTGTGCAGACTCGTCCGACCTTAGTAAGCCTCGTATGTAGTTCGTGTTCCTCAGACCGAGACTTTGCCTCCGACTTCCTTCAGATTCCACTTCACAATGGACACCATTGTCATTGGCTAGTGGTTCCCACTACCAAGCCCACAACGGACTTTCACCGTCAAGTTGTTGCCCATGCTGGGCACACACAAAAAAAGCAAACTATCAGTAAAACTGATAGTTTGCTTTAATTTTAATTTAATAGCCTCTTTCAAACTTAATTAATTTATTGTTTTTTAATTTATCTTAATATGATAAAGCTTTATATTACCAAACAGAGTAATTAGCTAATTTTCTACGTACAGGATTATTACTATTATAATTATCAACAACCATAAAGTATACATATCTTCTTAATCCTGATGCAGTAACATAACTGGCATAACGATGTTGCTTATAATGATTAGAGTCACTTACTTCAACAACATACTGATAGTAAAATTTCTCACCAGCTCCATAATAAGCTGCTGGTGTTGTATTATAATTTAAATCCTTTCTAACTTGTAACGTTCCTGAATGAATTTGAAAAGTCCCATTTTCTGAATAAGCGTGAGTAGAAGTATAGTCCTCTTTACTTGGTACAATAGGTGGACTAACATTAGGTATAGCAGCATTTGCACTTAATGGAACACTAAGGGCTATTGCTAAAAATAATAGCATTGAACGATATATTCTTTTTATAAATTTCATAAATATCCCCCGTTATATGATTTATTTTTTTGTTAAGTTATATGAACAATAATTCTTTCAATTTAATTAAATAGACCAAATTTCTAAATATTATCTCATCAATAAAGTAAGAAAAGCATGAAAAATATTATACATAATACACTTAAACTAAAATCTTAATATACTAAATAAGTTTGATTTAAATAATTAGGCTAAATAAAAATATCAACTTAATGATTGAAATCTAAATAAGTATAATACCTTTATTTAACCTCTTAAGTATGAATGATAATAAAAATAATCTACATTTTTTAAATTTATAGGTAATTATTCAAAATTTTAACTATATACATATCATGTAATATTATAGGTAAATTGTCAATATATTTTATAATTAAATCTTATTTTGTAAATTTATGTAATATAAAAGAGGTTTAAATTATTATTTTAATAAAAATACTTTTATATCTAAATATTAATTTTCTCTAAAAATAAAGTATATATAATACAATATATTTCTTAAATTACATAATTTAAACAATTTTTTATTAATTTAAAAAAAATATGTAAAAAAATATGTAAAAAGATAAAAAAATGGTATAATTATTCTGATTACTAA
>OGIX01001081.1_pt1 | contig 12008 bp, 13 predicted proteins | sample 1571901 | NCBI WGS metagenome assembly OGIX01 (sample SAMEA2582102, study PRJEB24529) | metagenome | biome: Human gut stool | place: China | collected 2011
ATAGTAAAAAAATATGAAAAAGTTTATGAAAATAAGAAATTTATGAAGGAAATTCTATGTTTTTGGAGAATTAAAATAATGTAGAAGATTCTCCTAAAGGGAGGGATTAAAATAGATATAAAAGAGAATATAGAAAATATATTAAGTGAAATACCTGATAATGTTTTGCTAGTTGCTGTTTCAAAGACAAAGCCTGTAGAAGATATTTTAGAGGCTTATGAAATTGGAATAAGAAATTTTGGTGAGAACAAAGTTCAAGAACTAGTAGATAAATATGATAAGTTGCCAAAAGACATTAGTTGGCATTTAATTGGTTCGTTACAAACTAATAAAGTAAAATATATAGTTGGTAAAGTAACTTTAATTCACTCTTTATCTAGTATAAAACTTCTAGAGAAAATTGAATTAGAATATGGTAAAAAAGGTATGGTAGCTGATGTTTTAATTCAAGTAAATATAGGAAGAGAAGCTTCGAAGAGTGGCGCTTTAGAGGAAGATTTAGATGGATTGATTCAGGCTGTTGAAAGATGTGAGAATGTAAAGGTGAAAGGGATTATGGTTATAATTCCAAAAGGAAATGATGATGAAAATAGATATTATTTTAAAAAGTCTTTTGAAATTTTTAAAGAATTAAAAAATAATATCTATAAAAATATTTCAATGGAGATTTTATCAATGGGTATGACCCATGATTATAAAATAGCTATAGAAGAAGGATCTAATCTAATAAGAATTGGAACTGGAATTTTTGGAGCAAGATAAATTGTAGGAGGAGTAAGAATGAGTATGTTAAGTAAATTTAAAGAAATGGTTTTTGGAGAATATGATGAGGATTTTGAAGATATAGAAGAAACAGAAGAAGAGGAAGAAATAGAAGAAGTAGAACCTATTATATCAAAACAAAAAGGTAATAAAGTTGTTAATATACACAATAGTGCTTCGCCAAAAGTAATGGTTGTAAAGCCATCTAGCTATGAAGAAGCTAAAGAGATTTCAGATGCTCTTAAAAATAGAAAGATAGTAGTAGTAAACACTACTGCATTAGAAGCTAAGGTAGCACAAAGATTAGTTGATTTTATTAGTGGAGCAGTTTGCGTTTTAGGTGCTCAATTACAAGAAATTGAGCAAAGAGTATATCTTTTATCACCTTCAAATGTAGAAGTTTCAAGCGAATTGAAAACAGAAATAAGCAGTAAAGCTTTATTTAGTTGGAATAAATAATAGGAGCTAATAGTAGCTAATGATAAAAAAAGAAGAAGTATTAAAAAACTTTGGTAAAGAAGAAAGAGATGAAGTTATAAAGATATATGAGTGGATGGAACTTTCTTATGAAAAGGAAATACCTATATTTTCAAGAAGTTTTTGTACACCGAACATATGGTTATATTTTATAAATAATTTTAACTCGAAAAACTTTAAGGTAGAAGCTAGTGGATATTTTGAAGAGAGTGATAGAAGGGTGATATCATTTAATAATATTTACGAAAGTGATTATCCATATAAGTTAGTAAAAATAGAAAAAAAGTCAAAATTTGATTCGCTATCTCATAGAGATTACTTAGGAGCAATTATGGCTTTAGGTATGGAAAGAGAAAAGTTTGGAGATTTAAGAGTTTTAGAAAATTATGCAGTTGTTCCGGTGTATGAAGATGTTGTTGAATATATTATATCGTCATTAGTTTCTGTAGGTAAATCGCCAGTAAGTTGTGAAGTTATACATGACACAACATTATCTAAGGTTAGCTTTTTAGAAGTTATAATCAATGTATCATCTTTAAGATTAGATAGTATTGTGTCAAAACTTTCAAATGTATCTAGATCAAAAGCATTAGAATTAATTAATCAAAATAAGGTGTTATTGGACTATTGCAAAGTTAATAGTAAAAGTTTAGAAGTTAAAGAAGGACAAAGGATAACTATCGCTGGCGTGGGTAAATATATTATGGGGAATATTGTAGGTAGCACTAAAAGCGGTAGGTTTAAGGTTAACATAAAGAAATATATTTAAAAAACGAGGTGGGGGAAAATGAAGTTAACGCCAATGGATATTAACAATAAAGAGTTTAAGAGGGGAATTAGAGGATATAATCCTGATGAGGTTGATGAATTTTTAGATGAAGTAGTTGAAAATTATGAAGAATTATATAAAGAAAATTCTAGATTAAAAGAAAGCATTACAAGGCTAAAAGATAAAGTTGAACATTATGAAAGATTAGAGGCTACAATACAAAACACTCTATTATTAGCACAAAATGCTGCAGAGCAAGCGAAAGAAACTTCTCAAAAAGAGGCTGATTTAATTGTTAATAATGCAAATGAAACTGCCCAAAAGATTTTAGATAAAGCACACAATGATGTTATTGGAATAAATGATGAATATGAAAGAGTAAAAGAAGAATTCATTAAATTCAGGGCGAAATTTAGAGGGTTTATGAATACACAACTTCAAACCTTTGATGAACTTGAAAAAGATTTAACTAAGAATTATAATGTTTCTGAAGTTGTACAAGAGTTAGAATTAGGGAGCAAGGAAATAGAGCCAAAATTAGACATAGATGAAGAAGTTGATAATGGTACTATTAAAGAGGACGATATTTCAGAAATTAAAAGTTTCTTCGCAAAAAACTAATACATATAAGAGAGACGGAAACGTCTCTTTTGATTTTTATATGATTAATTACTGTATAATACTTGAGTAACATATATAGATATATTATAATGTGGTAAGAATTATTATTGACGGAGAAATTAATTATATGGAAGAAATTGTATTAAAAATTACTGAAGAAAATAATGGAGAAAGAATAGATAAATATTTGTCTACTGTTATTGAAGGAAAAACTAGATCATTTATTCAAGGTCTTATTGCAGATAAGGCTGTAACTGTAAATGGTAAAATTATAAAAAGTAATTACAAATTAAAAAGTAATGATGAGATAGTTATTATTTTACCAGAACCTATAGAATTAGATGTAAAAGCAGAAAATATTGACTTAAATATAGTTTATGAAGATAGTGATGTTATTGTAATAAATAAACCTAAGAATATGGTGGTTCATCCTGCTCCAGGTAATTATACAGGTACATTAGTTAATGGGCTTTTGTATCATTGTAAAGATTTATCAGGTATAAATGGAGTTATAAGACCAGGGATAGTACATAGAATAGATAAAGATACTACAGGTATTTTAGTAATAGCTAAAAATGATGAAGCACATAATTCACTAGCCAAGCAATTTAAAGATCATTCTATAAAAAGAGAGTACTATGCATTAGTTGAGGGTAGATTTTCTAAAGAGTCAGGAACTATAGATAAACCTTTAGGACGCAATAAAAAAGATAGATTGAAAATGGATATAGTGGAAGATGGTAGAAGAGCAGTTACTCACTATGAAGTTTTAGAGCAATATGATAAAGGGGTATCTTTAATAAAATGTACTTTAGAGACGGGAAGAACTCACCAAATTAGAGTGCATATGGCTTCCATTGGTCATCCATTAGTAGGAGATCAGACATATGGATATAAAAAACAGAAGTTTAAAATCGAAGGTCAAGCATTGCATGCAAAAACTTTAGGATTTATACATCCTACTACAGGAGAATATATAGAGTTCACATCGGATCTTCCAGAATATTTTGAAGAATTAATAAAAAAACTAAGGTAGGAGGATTAGCTATGAAATTAAAGGCTAACTTATTAGATGAAAATGCTATAAGAAGAAGTTTAATAAGAATATCTCATGAAATTATAGAAAAAAACAAGGGTGTTGAAGATATAGTACTAATAGGAATTAAAAGAAGAGGATATCCTATAGCAAACAGAATATCAGATAATATCGAAAAAATTGAAGGTATTAAAGTGCCAGTAGGATATGTTGATATTACATTGTATAGAGATGATATTTCAGAGGTAATGGATATGCCAGAAGTTAAAAATATAGACTTAGGTGTTGAGGTTAAAGGTAAAAAAGTTATAATTGTAGATGATGTTTTATACACTTGTAGAACTGTAAGAGCTGCTATAGATGCAATAATTCATGCTGGTAGACCTAAATCAATACAATTAGCAGTGTTAATTGATAGAGGACATAAGGAGTTACCAATAAGAGCAGATTATGTAGGGAAAAATATTCCAACGTCAAAATCAGAAATAGTAGCAGTACAAATAACGGAAATAGATGAAAGTGATTCAGTAAAAATATATGAATCATAAAAAGGAGAAATGTAATGGAATTTAATTTAGTTGCGACTACTACCTTTGGACTTGAAGGTATAACAGCTAAGGAGCTTAAAGCATTAGGATATGAAGATTTAAAAACAGAAAATGGTAAAGTTCACTTTGAAGGTGATGAGATGGATATAGCTATAGCTAATGTTCATTTAAGAACTGCAGATAGAGTGTTTATAAAAATGGCTGAATTTGAAGCTAGAACATTTGAGGAATTATTCCAAGGGACAAAAAAAGTTAAGTGGAGCGAAATTATCCCAAAAGATGGAGTAATGCATGTAGTTGGAAAATCGGTAAAATCTACTTTGTTTAGTGTGCCTGATTGTCAATCAATAGTTAAAAAGGCTATTGTAACCAGTATGAGTGAAAGTTATGGTATAGATAAATTTGAAGAAGATGGACCTGTTTATAAGATAGAAGTTTCTATATTAAAAGATGTAGTTACTTTATCAATAGATACAAGTGGTGTTGGCTTACATAAGAGAGGGTATAGGGAAGAGGCTGGTATAGCTCCATTAAAAGAAACTTTAGCAGCGGCAATGGTATTAATATCAAGATGGAGAGGAGATTACCCATTAATAGATACTTTCTGTGGATCAGGAACTATATTAATAGAAGCTGCAATGATAGCTCAAAACATAGCACCAGGATTATGTAGAAACTTTGTATCTGAAACTTGGCCTACTATCGGTAGTGAAGTTTATGAACAAGTTAAAGAAGGTGCAGAAAGAAGCATAAAACATAATGATATTAAGCTTATTGGTTATGATATAGATGGCAGAATATTAAGGGTTGCAAGAAGTAATGCTGAAAAAGCTGGAGTATCTAAGTACATAGAATTCCAAAAAAGAGATTTTAGAGAGTTTAAAACTTCAGATAAAAATGGATTTATTATAACAAATCCACCTTACGGAGAAAGACTAGGAGATAAGGATGAAGTAGGCGAACTTTATAGAATATTTGGAGAATATAAAAAACTACATAATACTTGGGACTTTAATATATTAACATCTTTTGAGAATTTTGAAAGACCATTTGCAAGAAAAGCAACTAAAAATAGAAAGTTATATAATGGAAAAATTAAATGTTATTATTATCAATATTTTGATAATAAATTAATTAAAAATGATGGAGATATGTTAATAAACCACATTTAGTTAAGTTAAAAGTTAAAAGTGACAAATGGCAAGTTGATGAATTGATAAAACTTGTCGCTTGTCACTTTTAATTTGTCACTAGCTAAATTTTCTCTAAATTAAAAGAATTTAATTCAGAAGGTTCAGCAAAAAGTGTGTAGTTTGTATGGTATATTACCATACCAGGCTTTGAGCCAGCTGGTTTCTTTAGGTTTTTTACTAAAGTATAATCAACAGGAACCTTTGATGAAGTTTGAGCTTTGCTATAATATGCTGCAAGTGTAGCACCTTCCATTAATGTTTTATCAGGAATATCTGTTGAACAAATAATTACATGAGAACCTGGAATGTTTTTCGTATGAAGCCACATATAATTTTTGTTTGCAAATTTTAAAGATAAATAATCATTTTGTATATTGTTTTTACCTACAAAAATATCAATTCCTTCAGAAGAAACGAAGTGAAGTGGTTTTGAGGCTTTAGATTTTTTATCATTTTTTGAAGCTTTTCTATTTCTTATATAACCTGTTGAGATAAGTTCATTTTTTATATCATCTATTTCAATATAGCTTTCACAATTTTGTATATTAGTTAATACAGAGTAAAGATATTGAAGCTCCTCTTCATTTTTTTCTAATTGTTCTAATGAAGATTCTTCTGATTTTTTTAGTTTATTATATTTTTTGTAATAGCTTTGAATATTTTCTGAAGGAGATTTATTAGGATCTAAAGCAATTTCCATATATTCTTCATTTTCACTATAAAAGTTTAGAAGTTCTATAGAAGAACTACCAGGTTTTATTGTGTAGATATATGAAGTTAATAAGTCGCCCTTTATTTTAAAATCATCTTTTCCCTCGCATTTTTTTAGAAGAGAAGTAAGCTTTTCTTCTTTCTTTAAACATCTATCTATATTAGTAGTTAAAAGCTTTTGAATATTAATAGACCTACTCTTAATACGCTCTTGCTTATCTTTTATTAGATAAAATTTATCCATCATTATATGTGGATTTTCAAATGTTAGAGAATTATGTTCATTATCAATATTGTTTAATTTTATAGAAAATAAATCAATAAAATTTCCATTTAAATCAACTGTAATGTTAAACTTAGAATTATTAGCAAGATTATTTGTTATATCTTTCATAAAATCACATAAAGCATCTAAGTTTATGTTGTTTTCTGATTTTGAGTATTCAGAATAAAAGTGATGTGAAAGTGGTTTACTAATACCAGTGAAAATTGATGAAAAAATATTTGTATCAAAAGAAATAGTATTTTCTTTTATATAATCTTCTAGTTCGATTTTAGAAAAATTAAAGGGATTTAGCTTTTTAGACTTAGGTGGATATTTATAAGTAACACCAGGATAAAGAATTCTATAACTATTTACATCTGCTCCTATGTGTTTTATACATTCCATTACCTTGTTATCTCTTTGTCTAACTAATGTTATATTACTATGACGTCCCATAATCTCAACTACAAGTATATATATACTATTAAAACCTAATTCATCTGTAGCCTCAATATAAATATTAAGTAATCTATCACCATCAATTTGTTCGATATCTATTATTTTTCCACCTATTAAGTATTTTCTTAGAACCATTGTAAACATAGGTGCTTGAAGAGGGTTGGTTTTATTAACCTCTGTAAGGTGAATTCTAGGATATTTTGAGGATGCAGAAATCAAAAGTTTAACATTTTTTCTGTCTTTTCTTAATGTTACAAAAATTTCATCTTTTTCAGGTTGATTTATTTTATCTATTTTTGAATTTGTTATTGATTTTTTTAAATCTTGGACTAAACTATATAAGTAGATACCATCTAATGCCATGAATGTTTTCCTCTCTTTTTCTGTTTTAAAGATAGTATAACATTATTATGCTTAGGTGTTCAAGATAACAAAGAGGAAGGGATAAGTAAAATATTTAGAAGAGATTGTATGAATTTAAGATATAACTTAAATGTGGGGGATAGTTTATAAGTAAATGAGGTAAAGATGAAAGTGAAAAAGAAGAGATTTAAAATTGTAGTAATAGTTATATCGATAATTATGCTAATATGTGGGTGTACAGAAAAAGAGAATGAAAAGGAAATAGGGATAGAAAAAGAAAGAATTACTTTAACCCAAGGCTCCTATAGGAGTATTGAAGATGAAATTAATAGTATATATTCATTTAATGATGAGTCTAGATATGAAAAAGTTGATACTGAAGAGTTAGTGATTTCCTATAATAATGAAAGTGGAAATTATATCTTTATAAAAGATGATGATGTTTTTGTTAATTATCTAGGTGAAAATATTAAGGTAAATGATAAGAAAATAAAAGCGCCTAAGTTATCTAACGATGGAAAATATTTATTTTACTTTTGTGATAATGGCATATTAGAACCAAAGGTTATTGATTTGGAATATAAAACAGAAGTAATAATAGATAATAAGGCTATAATTTCAGGTCAATTTGTAGATTGGGTGGCGGATAACACACTTATTTATTATGGAATAAGAAATGAAGATAAAAAAAGTGGGATTTTTACTTATGACTTAGTAGATAAAAAAGAAGGTTTAGTATACGAAATACGTCACGGGTCTGTTTCGTTTTTAAAGGCTATAGATGATGAGGTTGTATTTATAGAAGATAACATGGAAAATAGGAAAATACTTATTTCATTAGAAAAAAATAATAGCTTTAGAGAAATTACCGAAAAAATTATAGATATAAAAGATATAATAAAAATAGATAAAAGAATATACGTACTAGGAAAAGTAAAAGATGATGTATATTCTATTTATGAAATTTTAGATAATGGTTTGCATAGAGTTGTTTATGATTTTCCGCTTATGATTAATTTAGAAAAAGGTTTATCTGTAAGTCCTAAAGGTGAGCTGTTATTTATGGGAAGTAATGATGATTATAATGACCAAAATATATATAGTTATTATGATGGGGAAGTAAAATTAATATCAAAACAAGAGGGTAAATATACTTTTATAAAAATGAATTAGAGGTTTTAGACGATTTAGTCTAAAACCTCTAATTTTTTTTATTAAAAAATGATAACAATGATTAAATAAGTAATAAAATGGAAAATAATTTAAATGGTGAGGATATATGATTAATTTTGAGAATATTAATATTGATATTTTAAGAAAAATAACAAAAGATGATGCAAAAAGGCTTAAAGCTATTCCATACAAATGCGAGAATGAAAGAATTCATATAATTGCCTCAAGGGTAGATGTGAATATGAAAAACGAATTAAAATTTATATTTGATAAAGAGTTGAAAATAAAAGAGATTGATGAAAACATTCTTTATGGAATGATAGAAAGATTGTATATAGGTTTAGCAGAAGATGTTGAAAATATAATAATAAAAAACTCTATAAAGGTAAATGCATCAGATATACATTTTGAGCCAAGAGAAAAATTTACTGTAGTAAGAATGAGAATAGATGGTAGGCTAGTTGTTACTAATATTCTAACATTAGATGAACATTTGAAAGTAATATCAAAATTAAAGGTTAAAAGTAATTTAGATATTACGGAAAAGAGAAGACCACAAGATGGTAAGATTACATTTAAGTTAAATGATAAAAATTACGACTTAAGACTTTCTTTTACGAATACAATTTTTGGTGAAAAGCTTGTAGTAAGGATACTATATGGGCAAGTATTTAACTATAAACTAGATAGTTTAAAGCTAACTAAAAATCAAATGAAAAAGATTAATGAAATAATGAAAGTTAGTAATGGTTTAGTTTTGATAAATGGGCCAACAGGTTCTGGCAAGTCTACAACATTATATACAGTATTGCAAGAAGTGAACACCGAGGATGTAAATATAACAACCCTTGAAGATCCGGTAGAAGTTATTATAGAAAGAATAAATCAAATTGCTTTAAATAAAACAATTGATTTGAATTTTGCTGAAGCGTTAAGAAGTACCTTGAGGCAAGATCCAGATATAATAATGGTAGGTGAAATTAGAGATGATGAAACAGCAGTAATAGCATCTACAGCGGCAATTACTGGGCATAAGGTATATTCAACTATACACACAAAGACACCAAGAGAAGTATTTTTTAGGTTGGAAGATATGGGAGTTAAAAATTATATTATAAAGGATGCATTAGTAGGAATTATATCACAACGTCTAATAAGAACTCTTTGTAATGACTGTAAGGTATTAGAAGGAGAAGTAGAAATTAAAGATCAAAAGTTTAATGTTTATAAAAAACAAGGGTGCAATAAGTGTAATTTTACAGGGTATAAGGGAAGGGCATTGGTAGCTGCAGTACACCATATTAACAAAGATTATAAAAGAAAGTTAAATGACTTATATGAAGATGATAGTTTATTAAGTAATAAAGAAATGATAGAAAATCTTAAGGAACTTTTAAAAGAAGGATTAATTAGTTGTGATGATTACAATGTGTTTTTAGAGGTAGAGGAGATAGAGTTTGATTATAAAGATAAATACACTCCTGAATGTAAGATATAAAGATTTGCAGATTATTATAGATAATATGTTTAATCTTTATAAATCTGGCATTCCAATATTTAATTCTTTTGAACTAATGGAAGAGCTACCTTTAAGCAAAGAGTATAAGGGAAGTATTAAAGGTATAAAAGAAGAACTTAATAAAGGAGAAAGTTTACATTACGCTTTTGCTCAATATGATAGGTTATATCCAAAATTCTTTTTATCTATGTTAAAGGTAGGGGAAGAGACAGGGAGATTAGGTGATGTATTAAAAGGATTAGATTTATATTATAAAAAGGTAAATTTAATGAAAAGAAGATTGAAAAGTTCTTTAACATATCCAGCTATATTAGTTTTGGCATCATTATTTTTAGTAGTATTTTTTGGACTATTTGTAATACCTACTTTTCAAGATATATTTATTTCTATGGAAAAAGAAGTACCTAAAGTAATAGAAATTTTTATTAGAATAAAAATATTTATTGATAAATCTCCATTTGTTTCAGTAATATTTTTGTGTTTTTGGGGAGTGATTATTCCTTCCATTATTATTTTTTATAATAAAGAAAGAGTTATGACAATTATATATAAAGTTCCTTTAATAAAAAGATTTAGAGAATATGTATCCATAGTTCTACTTTCTATAATTATAAAAAGTGGAATAAGTTTATCCACGGGATTAGAACAGTGTATGGATATCGATTTGTTAGGTGGTGTAAAAGAACAATTTAGTAATGTTAACCTATTAATCTTAGAAGGCAAAGCATTAAATGTAGCTTTAGAAAAAACTTCGGGTTTTAGTAAGTACACATTAGCTCATATAAAGTTAGGAGAAGAGTGTGGTAATCTTGAGGGTATCCTTAATAATTTAGAAAAAGAGCTTTTTGATAAATTAAATTTAGAACTTAACAGAATATTAGAGCTTATTCAGCCAATTACAATAGTCTTTATAGGTGGATTGGTGATGAGTTTTATTTTAATAGTTATATTGCCTGTTTTTGAAGGTTTAATTGGGTAAGTAGTATGAAAAAAAGAGGATATACATTATTGGAACTTATAATAGTTATGGCAATATTAGTAGTATTAATGCCTGCAGCTGTAAAAGGTAGTTCAGTTTATAATCTTATAGATAATATAACAGTTCACAGCTTAAAAAGTGATATAGCCAATTTAATTAGCTTTGCTAAACATTATAGCTACAATACTGGTAATACAGGTAGGTTAGAGATAGATAATATAAAGGGTGAAATATCTTTTGTAGATACAAAAAATGAACTAACTAAAAATACAATTGCAAAGGTTACTTTGCCGAAAGGCTATGATTTTTTAGAAAGGTTTAATATATCAGTTAGTAACAAAGGCGTAGTTTCAGGTGATTCTATAATTTTTAAAAGTTTAAGTGGCGAATATCATAAAGTTACTATTTCTGTCGGAATTGATTTTGTGAATATATATTAATAAAGGTGAATGGATGAAAAAGAAAGGTGTTACTTTAGTTGAAACAGTAGTTAGTTTGATGATTCTAATGATGGTAATTACAATGTTCGTAAAAATAGTGAGAGACTATAATATCAATATTAATACTAGAAGAATAAAAGAGAGATTAAATAGATTATCCTATTGTGTTATGAATGAATTAAAATATAACTGCACAAAAGAAGAGATAAGACTGCAAAGTAGTAATAATAAAATAGGATTAAAAAATTATGAGAATATATTTGATGATTTAAAAAATAGAAGTTTATTGTCGTTAGGTAGAGGAAATGGGGTTGAAATTTTCTTTAATAATAATACAAATGATAGTTTGAAAATTAAAGTTACTATCTATGAAGAGGGCTTTATAGAAGAAATGGAGTTTGTAAAATGGAGGTAACTTAGTGAAGATAAAAAAATATAAAGGTGGATTTACGTTAATTGAATTACTTATTTCTTTGGGTATCTTTACAATAATAACAACAGTTTCTCTTAATATAATTATATCAGCTTCTAAACAGTACATTTTATATATTAATAAAAGTACTGAATTAGATAATTTAGATAATTGTCTTATAAATATAGATAACATTATTAGAGATAATTATATAACAGATATTAATATAGAAGGAGATAAAATTGAGGTTGTATCTAAGCTTGTTCATAATGGGAAGAGTG
>OGIX01001083.1_pt1 | contig 11993 bp, 8 predicted proteins | sample 1571901 | NCBI WGS metagenome assembly OGIX01 (sample SAMEA2582102, study PRJEB24529) | metagenome | biome: Human gut stool | place: China | collected 2011
GGATTTGAAGGTGAAATAATTGGTAAGCCTAAGATTGGATATGTGAATATAGATGGAGAGGTTAACCAAATATGTTACCTTATTATTTATAGAATTACTGAAAAAGATAATACGGTAAAGTTTAGTGATGTAATAATTAATGCTGATACAGGTGAAATAATTAAACATAGTAATAATATAATGGAGTTATTACCTGATGAGAATGTTACTAATTAAAGAAATGGACGAGTTATTAATAACTCGTCCATTTCTATTATATAGCTTCTTTAGTATTTGATACAGTATCATCTCTCCATTGTTCAACTTCATCTCCTAATTCAGGAATAGAAGAAGCATAGAATACTGGATCTTTACCAACTTGCTTTTGTGAAGCGTAATCTTTATATGCTTTAATAGCAATTTTACTTAATAGAACTATAGCAATTAAGTTAATTACAGCCATAAGTCCCATGAATACATCGGCGATATCCCATACAAATTGCATTGATGCAATTGATCCAAAGAATACCATTCCTATTACGATTATTCTATAGATATATAAATAAATCTTTTTATTTGAAATAAATTGGATATTTGTTTCTCCGTAGTAGTAGTTACCTATAATAGAACTAAATGCAAATAGTAAGATACATATTGCTATAAATGTACCACCCCAAGATCCAACTTGAGAAATTAAAGCAGATTGAGTTAATTCTATTCCAGTAAGGTTTCCACTAGCGTAATCACCAGATAATAGTATAATAAATGCTGTAGCAGTACAGATTATTAATGTATCAGTAAATACTCCTAGTGTTTGTATTAAACCTTGTTTAGCTGGATGAGAAACTGAAGCTGTAGCAGCAGCGTTTGGAGCAGAACCCATACCGGCTTCATTGGAGAATAAACCTCTTTTTATACCTTGCATTAAAGCAGCACCTATGCCACCGCCAACTATTTGTTCTATACCAAAGGCGTTTTTAAATATAAGTGCAAATAATGAAGGTATAGCAGTTATATTTTTAGCTATAACAAACATTGCAATTAATATATAAGCAGATGCCATTATAGGAACAATAACAGAAGAAATTTTTGCAACTCTATTTACGCCACCAAAAATAATTATTGCAGTTAAAATTGTAAGCACAATACCTACAACAGCTTTATTCATACCAAAAGAAGATTGGAAAGCAGCTGCTATTGTATTAGATTGTACAGAGTTAAATGCAAAACCAAAACAAATTATAATTAAGATTGAGAATAATATTCCCATCCATTTTTTCTTTAATCCTTTTTCCATATAGTAAGCTGGACCACCTCTGAAAGAGTCACCATCTTTAACTTTATATATTTGAGCTAAAGTAGACTCTATAAATGCTGAAGCAGAACCAAGTAAGGCGATAAGCCACATCCAAAAAACTGCACCAGGACCACCAACTGCTATAGCGGAAGCTACACCAGCAAGGTTACCAGTACCAACCCTTGAAGCTGTACCTATACAGAAAGCTTGGAAAGATGAAACTGACCCCTTTTCAGCTGAACCCTCTCCAAGAAGTTTAAACATATCTTTTAATCTTCTAAATTGTATAAAGTTTGTTTTAAAAGAGAAATAAATTCCTATAGGGATAAGAGAAATAATTAGGACATAAGTCCATAAAAAATCATTAAAGTGTAGGATTAAACTATGTATTTTATCCATTATGTACCCCCTATTTTATCTAAAGTTATTTTTGTATTAATATAATAATATATTAAATATAAGAAAAGTGCAAGAAGTGAAAATAAAAAATTCATAAAATTATATTTCGTATGTTAATAATCTTGAAAAATGAAAATATATGAATAACTCTTGAGATAATTATGCATAAAATAAGAGCCACCTTAATGGTAGCTCTTATCAGTTTGTATTTTATGGTGTTGGAGTTTCAGGAGTTGTCGCTCCGTTATTATCTTGACCACCATTATTTTCGCCGTTACCAGGGGTGTTTCCTGGATTTTCTGTGTCAGGATTATCGTTACCGATGCCTGGTGACTCTTCAGGTGGAGTTTCTAATTTTTTTATTGTTAACTCTACAGTACCATCTTTAACTATTTCAGTAGTGAAATTTATTAAGGTATAAGTTTTAGGAGTTAACGTACCTGAAACTGATTCGCCACCAACAAAGGTATACTTGATGCCTTTGTCATTTAAGATAACTATAGCATCATATAAATCCATGTTTTGTTTTAATCCAATTTGTGATAGTTTAATTTTTTCTTCAGGTTTAGTATCATCTTTTTCAGTTGGTACTACGTAAGGGAAGTCTGCAGCATCTTTGCTTGCATTTTCCTTCTTTATAAATACTTTTTCTTCTACTAAACCCTTTGGTGTATTATCAGTAGCAAGTTTATTATTATTCTTATTAACTTTTACTTTTACATGCACATCACAAACTGAATTTGGTTGTGTACCTTCTATAAACATTTCAGTCCTAACTCTGCCACCCCTTTGATCTTGATTACAAAGATCAGTAGCAAGTTTTCCAGAATCAATACAAATTGTTGCATTTACAATTCCAGAAGGCTGTTCAATTTCTTTATATTCTAATCCTTGATGAACTTGAGCCATTACTTTTCCCCAAAGGTCAGCAGCAGAACTACTAACACCAGACATTGATTGAGGCATATCATAACCAATCCAAACAGAACCAGAGTAATAAGGAGTTAAACCGGCAAACCAGAAGCTATCTACTTTATCAGTTGTACCTGTCTTACCAGCTACAGGAATGTCGCTAAATCTAGCTCCACCAGCATCAAATCTAGTTATAGGTCCTTTTAATATATCATACATAATATATGCAGTCTGTGGTGAGAATAATTGAGTTGCTTTTGGTTCTTTTTCGAGTAGAACTTTACCAGTAGCATCTTCAACCTTTGTGTATAATATAGGTTCGTTTCTAACACCATTATTACCAAATGAGCCAAAGGCAGAAGCTAATATAGTAGTATTTCCACCATCTCTATCTTCAACTCTATTATCATGTTGCCCTAATGCCACAGCAGCCATAGAAGTTTTAGAGTAGTCATTATATACTATTCCAGCTTTCTCACCATACTCTATAGCGGTATCCATACCTATTTTATCAACAAGTTTAACAGAAGTTATATTTTTAGAGAAGGCTATACCATCTCTTGCAGTTATAAAGCCATCAAATTTAAAGTTATAATTATTAAGAGGAGTAGAACCCCATCCATATTTATTTAAAATTGAAGATGAAACAGGTGAATCATCTAATGGTGTAGCAGCTGTTATTATTTTAGTATCAATACCAGGACCATAAACAGTTAATGGCTTAGTAGTTGATGCAATTGGTTTTAAATCATCATAAGCTCTATTTATTGAATGAGGAGGTTGTTCACCTCTACCACCTACTAAAGCTAGCACTTTACCAGTTCTATAATCCATTACTGTTGCAGCAGCTTGAAGTAATGGATATGAAATTTCATCTTCATCTTGAACACCATTACCATTATTATCATCGTATGTCATAGTATCTTCAGGATTAGTATCCCAATCGACATCTAAGTTGTTTCTATCATCTAAAACTGCTTGAACGGCATCTTGCATAGCAGTATCTAGAGTTGTATAGATTTTTAAACCGCCATTAACAAATAATGTATTAACTTCTTCGTCTGTATATTTATATTTCTCTTTCAAGTCATTTCTTACTTGTTCTAGAGCAGGATATATAAACCACTCATATTTAACTTTATAATCAGTTGAAATTGGTTCAAAAACAAATTGATTTTCAGCAGTGAAATTATAAGCTGAATCATATTCATCTTTACTTATAAACCCTAATTCTAACATTTTCATAAGAACAGTTTCAGTTCTATCTATATAAGTATTTGGATAGTCTTTAGCTTCTGTGTTATAAGCGCTATAGTATGACGGTGCTTGAGTTATACCAGCAATATATGCGCATTCAGGTAAAGTAAGATCTATTGCTTTTTTACCAAAGAAATATCTAGAAGCAGCTTCAACACCATACACATAACCACCAAGTGGAATGGTATTTAGGTAAGCTGTGACAATTTCTTCTTTACTAAGAACTTTTTCAAGTTTTAATGCAAGATAAATTTCTTTTATCTTTCTATTAACTGAAGCTAGAGGACCGCTATCTGCTTTATTTTCATTTGAGGCTTCTTCAAATAATAAAGTATTTTTTATTAATTGTTGTGTTAATGTAGAAGCTCCATGAACACCGCCTTCTCCAGTTAGGATAACTTTTACATCTCTAAGAGCAGCACCTATAATTCTCTTTACATCAATACCTGGATGAGTCATAAAACGCTCATCTTCTATTGCAATATATGCATTTATTAAATTTTGAGGTATTTCTTCGTAGCTTATTTTATATCTTTCTTCTTGTGTTGGAATATTATCAATAACTTCACCTTTATTATCATAATACATTGAGGTTTGATTTAAATCGTGTATAGATTCTACATCTAAAGTTGGTGCAGTTTTTATAACAGCAACAACATAGCCTACCCCTACAACTGATAATAGCAAACCAGTTATTAAAATAGTAAGAAAGAAATATTTAAAAAATCTCTTCGTTTTAGAAGGTGGCAGCTTTTTTTTCTTATTTTTATTGAAGCCACTTTCCTGGTTAACTTTATTATTTTTAGGTTTATCACTATTAGCCATTTGTTCCTCCCTTTATTAAGTTATCAAATTTAAAAAATATAATATTATCTTTTATTATAGCATATTAATTATAATAATAAAATAATAAGTAATTTAAGGTGAAAGATGAGATATTATACTGAAAAACCAAGACGAGGTAAAAATAAAATTCAAATTCCAAATACGATATTTGTTATTATAGCCATTGTGGTGGCGTTTAATTCTTTTTTATATTTATTTCAAAAGAGGATTTTACCAACTGTATTAGATATAGCAGAAATTACAATGAAGGCAGAGGCTATAAAGGTTATAAATGAAGAAACAATGAGGATTTACGAAGAGAATTTTAATTATGATGATATTATGAAAATTGAGAAGGACTCAGAGGGAAACATAACTATGATAAGGTCAGATACTATTAAGCAAAATAAGCTTACTGCAGAAGTTGTATTGGCTTGCAACGAAAAACTTCAGAATTTAGGTGAGTTAGGGGCGAAAGTTCCACTTGGATATATGACTAATAATGCTTTTTTTTATAGGATGGGACCAAAGATAAATGTAAAAATGGAGCAGATAGGTAATCTTAACACAAGTTATGATTCGACATTTGAAAGCGCAGGGATTAATCAAGTTAGACATAAAATTTATTTAAATATAGATGTGAAGATGAGATTAGTAGTTCCGCTTGCTAGCAAAGACGTTGAATTATCCTGTGAAATACCTGTTTCAGAAACAATAATAGTTGGGAAGATTCCAGACACAGCTATAAATATAGGAAGATAATAAATAAAGTGCGAAGCGATTCAATGAAAAATTCTAAGTGATAAATGAAAAATTAAAGGAAGGAATTCTTTGATAGGAATTTCAAAAAAAGAAACTGCCGTAGCAGTTTCATCATTAATTTATAATTGTCCACTAAATGAATTGCTTCGCAATTCTATAAATATGATTTATTCCCAATTAAATACGTAAGGAACATTTCTGTAGAATCCATGGTAATCTAATCCGTACCCTACTACAAATAAGTCTTCGATTTCAAAACAACAGTAGTCAGGTGTTATTTCAACTTTTCTTCTAGATGGTTTATCTAGTAATACACATGTTTTAACTGATTTTGCACCTAATTTTTTTACGTGATCAACTGCAAATGACATTGTATAGCCAGTGTCGACAATATCGTCAACTATAAGAACATTTAACCCTTCTATATTATCTGGAATATCATTTACTACTTTAACATTTCCAGTGCTAACTTCTCCGTGTCCATAACTAGAAGTAGTCATAAATCCTACTTTAGCTTTCACATCAATAGATTTAAATATATCAGCTCCAAATACAAAACTTCCTCTTAATAAAGGAAGTACATAAAGTTCCTCACCTTCGTAATCCTTAGAAATTTGTTCTCCTAATTCTTTAACTCTAGTTTTAATTTGCTCTTCAGAAAAAAGAATATTACGCTTCTTATCTTCCATTGTAAACCCTCCAGTACTATATTCCTTAAAATCACTTATGTAATAATATAATATACAAATAAGAATATGATAAAATTACTTTTAATGTATGTTTAGAGTATGCTTTAAACTATAATTTGCTTATTTTATATTGTATATATATTTTAAATATTAGCATAAATTAAATTTTTTGCAACTCTAAAATACTAGCACAAGTAAAGTAATATGGAGAATATAATACAGTATATCTTCAGCAGTTTTGTAAACTTTAAGAAACTAAAAAAACTAGATATATTATAAAGGATAAGAAAGATTTTAATAACTGTTAAAGGGGGCGTATTGAGTTGATAAAAGGTATAGATATAAGTAACTACCAAGCTGGATTAAACTTTAGTACGGTAAATAGTATGGGGTTTGATGTTTGTATAATAAAAGCCACAGAATCTACCAATTATAAAAATCCTCTCTTGTATAGTCAAGTGAATGCAGCTTTAAGTAGTAATATGAAAATTGGATTTTATCATTTTTTTAGAAATAATGGAACTGCAGAAGCACAATATTTTGTAAGTGAAATTAAGCCATATTTAAGCAATATGAAAGTTAAACCAACGATTGATATAGAAACAACTTATTCTTATGGACAGATATTAGATTTTATAAGTTATGTAGAAAGTGCTTTAGGAGTTGAGTGTATGGTATATTGTAATTATTCATATGCTAAACAATTAAGTTTGAATAGTGAAATAGCAAAGAGAACTTTATGGTTAGCTTATTATGGAACAAACGATGGAAATTACTATGCAGCGCCAAGCAACCATGGATTTGCTAAATTTGCAGGACAACAATACTCAAGTGCTAATTATATAGGATCAGTGAATGTTGATACTAATTTATTTAATGAAAATGTATATTTAAATGGAAATGTGGTAACCAACCCTTCTATAGATAGGTCAAGTACAGAGAATACTTACACTGTAGTATATGGTGATACATTAAGTGAAATTGCAGCTAAATATGGTATTGGTACATCAACTTTAGCAAGTTTAAATGGAATTACCAATCCTAATTTGATATATGTAGGGCAGGTTTTAAAGATACCATCATCCTCTAATAATACTACAAGTGTTACCGGTGGAAATTTTAAAAGCTACACAGTAGTAGCAGGTGATACTTTAAGTGAAATTGCAGTTAAGTATGGCGTGAGTATATCTGATTTAGCAGATTTGAATGGAATAAGTAATATAAACTTAATATATGTTGGGCAGGTTTTAAGAATTCCATCAATATCAAGTACAACAACTCAGCAGACACAAAAAATATACTATACAGTAGTAAGTGGCGATACTTTAAGTACAATAGCTTCAAAATTTGGAACAACAACTGCTGCTATAGCAAGTCTAAATAAAATATCTAATATAAATTTAATATATGTAGGGCAAGTATTAAGAATTAAATAAGTGTTTATATTATTCATTATGGGTTTTTATTAAAAGAGAATATTAAAAAGTTATATCCAATTGTAAGTTGATAATTATTGATTTATAATTGGATTATTTTTTGAAAATATGCTTTTTATCATCTATATTGATTTATTTACTTTTAATCAGGAATAGTATACAATTAATGAAAGATTTGGGTGTGTAGATAAAAAGATTTAAAAATAAAACTATCTCAAATTAGAAAATTAATATAAATATAATAAAGTGAGTATATTAATTTTAAGGGCTAAAATATTAGTTATGAGGTGATTATATGATATATGGAAATATAGATGGAGTTAAAAAGTCAGCAATAGAAGAATTAGAAAGACTTTATAAAGCTAAATGTCCTAAAGATGAAGTTTGTTCTTTAGAGATTATACAAACTATCTCTAGGGTTTCATCATTTATAGAAAGAGAAATAAGCGTAGCTATAGATAGAAGAGGAAATATTAGGTCTATAGCAATTGGAGATTCTACTTCCGTTGAAATAGAAACTTTAGATATAAGAGAGAAAAGACTTGCAGGAGTAAGAATCATACACACTCATCCAAATGGTATGAGTAACTTATCTGCATTGGATATAAGTGCACTTTCAAAATTAAAGCTAGATGCTATAGTAGCAATTGGAATTTATGAAGATAAGATTTTAGATTGTTCTTTGGGATTATTAACTGTATTTGATGATAAGCTTGATTATGAAGAGTTACAAAATATATCGTTAGAAGATATATCAAAAATACATATTTTAAATAAGATATCTTATATAGAATCTCTTATAAAGGAAAAAGATATAGTTGAAGATGAAGGGGAAAAAGCTATTTTAGTAGGTTCTGATACAAGAGAAAGTTTAGAGGAGCTAAGGGAATTAACAAAGGCTTGTGATATTCCTGTATTAGAAAGTGTGTATCAGAGCAGAAGTAAAATAGATTCAGCTTTTTATATTGGAAGAGGTAAGGTTCTTGAGATTGCACAGCTTAGACAAAAATTAAGAGCTAATGTAGTGATTTTTGATGATGAACTATCAGGATCACAAGTTAGAAATTTAGAAGCAGCAATAGGAGCTAAGGTTATTGATAGAACAACTTTAATTCTTGAAATATTCGCTAGAAGAGCTAAGAGTAGAGAAGCTAAAATTCAAGTTGAATTAGCGCAGTTAAAATATAGAATGAGTAGACTTCAAGGCCTTGGAACTATCATGTCAAGAACTGGTGGAGGAATAGGAACTAGAGGTCCTGGAGAAAAGAAGCTTGAGACAGACAGAAGACATATTAAAGAGGAAATATATGATTTAAATGATGAGTTAAAGAAAATTAAAAAAATAAGAGAAACTCAAAGAGAAAAAAGAAATAAAGAAAGTATACCTAAGGTGTCTTTAGTTGGATATACTAATGCAGGTAAATCTACCTTAAGAAATCACCTTTGTGATGTAGCAGCACAAAAAGATGTTCAAGGAAAAGAAAAAGTTTTTGAAGCAGATATGCTTTTTGCAACATTAGATATAACTACAAGAGCTATAGTGTTAAAAAATAAAGGAGTAATTACTTTAACTGATACGGTAGGTTTTGTAAGAAAATTGCCACATGACTTAGTTGAAGCATTTAAATCAACATTAGAGGAAGTAATATATTCAGATCTTTTATGTCATGTTGTAGATGCTTCATCTAATTATGCTTTAGAGCAAATAGCAGCTGTAGAAGAAGTATTAGCAGAACTAGGTGCATTAGATAAGAAAACATTATTAGTATTGAATAAGATAGATAAAGCTACAGAGGAACAGATTTTATCTGTAGAAGAAGCAACATCAAAATATGAGAAAATAAAAATTTCAGCAAGAACTGGAGAAAATTTAGAAGAATTATTAAGCATAATTGAAGAAAATTTACCTTACACTATGAAAAAGTGTGAATATATCATTCCTTATGATAGAAGTGATATGAATTCATTTTTACATAGGAATGGTAGAGTTTTAGAAGAAGATTATAGAGAAAATGGTACTTTTATATTAGCTGAAGTTGATGACGAAACTTATAATAAAACAAAGGAATTTATTATTAAAGAAATTTAAGAATTTTATTTATAGCTTTTAGATAGGGTATATACTATCTAAAAGCTATATTTTTTTATACTTTATATAGGTATTGAGTATGGTATATAATTTATGAGGAAACGTATTGATACAATTATTATCTTTTGTGATATTAAGGAGTAGTTATGGAAAAATATATTTTTGAATTAAATGAAGAGGAGCCTAAATATATTCAAATAGCAAACCATATAAAAAATTTGATAAATTCTAAGTGTATAAATGATGGCGAAAAATTGCCACCAATAAGAAAGCTAGCTGAATTTTTAAATGTAAATAATGTTACTATTGTTAACTGTTATAAAAAGCTTCAAAGTGAAGGGTACGCATATCAAAAGATGGGGTCAGGTACATTTGCTAAAAGAAGAGAAGTTATGCAGAAATTTAAAAATGAGTATAGTAAAGAAATTAAAAATATAATAAATAAAAATCATGGAGATATAATTGATTTTACTGGGGAAAGTTTAAGTGATTTATACTTCCCTATAAAAGAATTTAAAGAAGTTTTGAATAGAGTGCTTGATAGAGATGGCGCGGAAGCTTTGTTGATACAAGAAACCTTAGGATATGGAGAATTAAGAGAAACTATAAATAATGCATTTTGGAATAAGAGGTTTGATGAAGAAGAAATATTGATTTTATCAGGAGCACAACAGGGGATAGATATAGCAGCTAAAGCTATAGTTAATATTAATGATAATGTAATGGTTGAAAAGCCTACATATGGTGGAGCATTATCGGTATTTAAGTGGAGAAGAGCCAATATATTTGAAGTTCCAATTAATGATGATGGTATAGATATAAAATTATTTGAAAATATTTTAAAGAAAAATAAAATAAAGTGTTTTTATGCAATGAGTTATTTTCATAATCCTACTGGAGCAAGTTATAGTAAGGAATGTAAATTAAAAATTTTAGAGCTTGCAGAAAAATATGATTTTTATATAATTGAAGATGATTATCTTTCAGAGCTAATTTATGATGAAAACCTTAATCATGAGCCTTTTAAGGTTTTAGATAAAGGAAATAGAGTTTTTTACATAAAAAGTTTCTCGAAGATATTTTTACCGGGAATTAGATTGGGATATATGATTTATCCAGATGGGTTTAAAGAAGTTATGCAAAGCTCAAAAATAAATACAGATATAGCTACATCCACACTTATGCAAAGAGCCTTAGAATTGTATATAAGAGAAGGGTACTTTAAAGGTCATATTGAGATATTGAAAAAGGAATATAAAAAACGATATAATATGATGAGAAATTTAATTAAAGATCAACTTTCAGATTATATAGAAATGAAGGAGCCAAGAGGTGGGTTATATTTTTATCTTAAATTAAAAGACAAAAATATAAGCTCTAAAGAATTGTTTTATAGATTAAAAGATAAGAAAATTTTTATTACCCCAGGAATAGTTTTTTATAAAGACATAGATGGGGGAGTAGATTCTTTTAGGTTATGTTTTTCTCAAACAAATGAAAATAAGATTAAAGAAGGAATCTATGTTATTAAGGAGGTAATTAATAAATGGCGTATATAACGATAAGACAATATGGGGAAGATGAGTTTATAGAAAAGAAATCTCAATTTATAGGATATGCTAAAAGATGTGAAAGTGAAGAAGAAGCAAAGGCTTTTGTTACGGAGATTAAAAATAAACATAAACAAGCTACTCATAACTGTTGGGCATATGTAGTGGGGAAAAACATGGGAATTCAAAGGTATAGTGATGACGGAGAGCCACAGGGGACAGCAGGAATTCCGATTTTAGAAGTTATGAAAAAAAGTAATGTTACAGATTGTGCAATAGTTGTTACTAGATATTTTGGTGGTATAATGCTTGGGGCTGGAGGCTTAACTAGAGCTTATACAAAAGGAGCATCTATATCATTAAAAGCAGGTGGTGTCGTTGAAAAAGTTGAAGGTGTTAACATATCTTTAGAAATGGATTATGATATGATTGGTAAAATACAATATATGTGCGGACAAAATAATTGGCATATTGAAGATACAGAATATACTGATAAAGTAGTTGTTCATATATTAGCTGAGTTAGATACTGCAAATGAAATAGAAAAATCATCTATTGAAGCTACTAATGGTAAAATAGTGATTAATAAAAGTGGTATAGATATTTATTTTAAAGAAGATAATAGACTGTACAAGATGATTTAGTTATATGAGTTAACTTTTGGTTGGCGATTAATAATTATGTAACACATTTGTAACTATTATTTGAAAATGTTCCTATATAATAGTACATGGCTTAAAAATTGACAATTAGTTTTATGATAAAAAATTATAGACAAGTTAATATTAAGTGTAGAAT
>OGIX01001084.1_pt1 | contig 11987 bp, 16 predicted proteins | sample 1571901 | NCBI WGS metagenome assembly OGIX01 (sample SAMEA2582102, study PRJEB24529) | metagenome | biome: Human gut stool | place: China | collected 2011
TTGAACTTCCTAGTGATTTATCCCAAAAGGAGTTTGAAAACTACTTACGAACAAGGTTTGATGAGTGAAGAAGAAGTTCGAAAACGAATAATGATATTGAACAGTTGAAAAGGAGAATCAGATGCTTACTAAAGATGATATGTTAGTTGCTTTGCATGATTCAATTACTGAAGACCAAGAATTTGAGTTAGCAGACGAGATTGTAGATGCCATGGAGGCTTACCCTCAACCCTTTGATTTGGTTGACCCCGTCTTAGACTTTATTTCCAAACATCCAGAAGTAGATTTTGGAGCTCCAGGTGAGTTGGTTCACTTTGTGGAGCGATTTTATCATCAAGGCTATGAGGAATTATTGATGGAGTCAGTTCTAAAAAGTCCAACTGTGCATAACATCTGGATGCTTCATCGATGCTATAATGACAATGATCCAAATCTAGTCCGGCAGATTCAGGCTTTGGTTGGAGAACTGAAGAAGAATAAGACTCTTGATTCACAAGTAAGAAGCATGATTGAAGACTTAACTTGGTAGAGGGAGGTGATGCAGCATCACCTTTTTATCTTTTCTTATGTTGAAAAAGAAGGCAGGTTTTTTGGTGTGTTAAGGAAACTATTAAACCAGAATTTTTGTTTAAAAGTATTATTTTAAGAGAGAAATCTCTAATTTCATAATCTATAAGCAAACGCTTGCATTCCTTTTTTTATTGGATTATAATAGGTTGGTATAAATCCTTTTGTAATAATAAAAATTTAGAAGTTTTAGAAAGTAAGGATTTAGAATATTTGTAGTCAAAAATACAATGTTGTTTCTTACTAAAGGGAGATAAATATGGCAATGATAGAAGTGCAACATCTTCAGAAAAATTTTGTGAAGACAGTTAAGGAGCCGGGGTTAAAGGGAGCTTTGCGCTCCTTTGTTCATCCTGAGAAGCAGACCTTTGAAGCGGTTAAGGATTTGACTTTTGAAGTTCCAAAAGGCCAAATTTTAGGCTTTATCGGAGCAAATGGTGCTGGGAAGTCAACCACCATCAAAATGCTGACAGGAATTTTGAAGCCCACATCTGGCTTTTGTCGGATTAACGGCAAGATTCCCCAGGATAATCGCCAAGATTATGTCAAGGATATTGGAGTCGTTTTCGGACAACGCACCCAGCTATGGTGGGATTTGGCACTGCAAGAGACTTACACGGTCTTGAAGGAGATTTACGATGTGCCAGACTCGCTTTTCCATAAGCGCATGGACTTTTTGAATGAAGTTTTGGATTTGAAGGAATTTATCAAGGATCCTGTGCGGACTCTTTCACTAGGTCAACGGATGCGGGCGGATATTGCGGCTTCCTTACTTCACAATCCCAAGGTTCTCTTTTTAGATGAGCCGACTATTGGTTTGGATGTGTCGGTTAAGGACAACATTCGACGTGCTATCACCCAGATCAATCAGGAGGAAGAGACAACTATTCTCTTGACTACTCATGATTTGAGTGATATTGAGCAACTCTGTGATCGGATTTTTATGATTGATAAGGGGCAAGAGATTTTTGATGGAACGGTTAGCCAGCTCAAGGAGACCTTTGGCAAGATGAAGACTCTTTCCTTTGAGCTGACGCCAGGTCAAAGTCATCTAGTCTCCCATTATGAGGGCTTGCCTGATATGTCCATTGATAGACAAGGAAATAACCTGACTATTGAATTCAATAGTTCGAGCTACCAGTCAGCTGATATTATCAAGCAAACCCTGTCTGATTTTGAAATCCGCGATTTGAAGATGGTAGATACGGATATTGAGGATATTATCCGTCGCTTCTATCGAAAGGAGCTCTAAGATGGTCAAATTGTGGAGACGTTATAAACCCTTTATCAATGCAGGGATTCAGGAGTTGATTACCTATCGAGTCAACTTTATTCTCTATCGGATTGGTGATGTCATGGGGGCTTTTGTGGCCTTTTATCTCTGGAAGGCTGTCTTTGATTCTTCGCAAGAGTCTTTGATTCAGGGCTTTAGTATGGCAGATATCACCCTCTACATCATTATGAGTTTTGTGACCAATCTTTTGACCAGGTCTGATAGCTCTTTTATGATCGGTGATGAGGTAAAAGATGGGTCCATTATCATGCGTTTGCTGAGACCAGTGCATTTTGCGGCCTCTTATCTTTTCACCGAACTTGGCTCCAAGTGGTTGATTTTTATCTCTGTTGGACTGCCATTTTTAAGTGTGATTGTCTTGATGAAAATCTTTTCTGGGCAAGGTATTATAGAAGTGCTAGGATTAACTGTCCTTTATCTCTTTAGCTTAACTCTGGCTTATCTGATTAACTTTTTCTTTAATATCTGCTTTGGATTTTCAGCCTTTGTATTTAAAAATTTATGGGGTTCCAATCTACTCAAGACTTCAATAGTAGCCTTTATGTCTGGAAGTTTAATTCCCTTGGCTTTCTTTCCGAAAATCGTTTCAGATATTCTGTCCTTCTTGCCTTTCTCATCCTTAATTTACACTCCGGTTATGATTATTGTTGGGAAATACGATGCCAGTCAGATTCTGCAAGCACTTTTGCTTCAGTTTTTCTGGCTTATAGTGATGGTGGGCTTGTCTCAGTTGATTTGGAAACGAGTCCAGTCATTTATCACCATTCAGGGAGGTTAGGATGAAAAAATATCAACGCATGCATCTGATTTTTATCAGACAATACATCAAGCAAATCATAGAATACAAGGTGGATTTTGTAGTTGGTGTCTTGGGAGTCTTTCTGACTCAAGGATTGAACCTCTTGTTTCTTAATGTACTTTTTCAACACATCCCCTCGCTAGAAGGTTGGACCTTTCAAGAAATTGCCTTTATCTATGGATTTTCCTTAATTCCAAAGGGTTTGGACCATCTCTTTTTTGACAATCTCTGGGCTTTAGGTCAACGACTAGTTCGAAAAGGGGAGTTTGACAAGTATCTGACCCGTCCTATCAATCCTCTCTTTCACATCCTCGTTGAGACCTTTCAGATTGATGCCTTGGGTGAACTTTTGGTCGGTGGAATCTTACTAGCGACAACGGCGACTAGCATCTCTTGGACTCTTCCAAAATTTCTGCTTTTCCTAGTTTGTATTCCTTTTGCGACCTTGATTTATACTTCCTTGAAAATTGCAACAGCCAGCATCGCTTTTTGGACCAAGCAGTCAGGTGCCATGATTTACATTTTCTATATGTTTAATGATTTTGCCAAGTACCCGATTTCCATTTACAATTCGCTCCTTCGTTGGTTAATTAGCTTTATTGTGCCTTTCGCCTTTACGGCCTACTATCCTGCCAGCTATTTCTTGCAGGACAAGGATGTCTTCTTTAATATCGGTGGTTTGATTCTGATTTCCCTAGTTTTCTTTATCATTTCCCTTAAACTTTGGGACAGGGGATTGGATGCCTACGAAAGTGCTGGTTCGTAAGAGGAAGAAACTCAAAGTCTCGTCTTAGGACAGGCTTTTTTTAATGGAGATAAAATTCCTTGACATCCTTCCTTATAGTGCTATACTATAAGGGTAATCGCCGATTTAGCTCAGTTGGTAGAGCAACGCACTCGTAACGCGTAGGTCACAGGTTCGATCCCTGCAATCGGCATTTTTAGAAATGTAAAGAAAGACAAAGAAAATTTAAAATGTTTATTTGAAGGCAATTATCACAAGTTCATTTTTAAAAATAATTTAGTATTTTTAATTTTTTTGACCAAATCATGACCAAATTTTGACCAAAAATTATATTTTGTCAATGGCTAGATAAAAAAATGGAGAAAACTCTAATGGTTCTTCTCCATTTTTTTATCTAATTGGTAATGTTGAAAATCGGAAGTGAAATGATACTTTCAAAGAATTCATTTTGGATACTAGCAAACGAAATAGAACCCTGATGCAAATCAACAATTTGTTTTGAAATTTTTAGCCCAATTCCAGTCGTTCTAATTTTAGAAATATCAATGTTTTTAAAAGATAATTCATTAAGTTCAGCAATTTTTTCTGGTGAAGCTCCCTGTCCATTATCTTTGATTTCGACAATTACATTTGTATCTTTTTTGTATAAGTGGATTCTTATTGTGCAACCCTTTTCGTTATGTAAAACAGAGTTGTAGATGATATTATGGATAACTCTTGTGATTAAAAACTGCTCAATCATGATAGATTGATTAACAAGTGAATAATCGTAATCAAATTCAAATTCAAATTCATTCCAGATTTCTTGATTTAAAATATGGATGAGAATGTCTTTGAAGAAGGGGATAATTTTTGTTTCAGTCTGATTTAATTGAAGATGACCGGATGAAAGGCGAGCTACTATATTTAAGTCATTTAAAACATTTTGGATGTAATAGGATTCCGTCAATATTGGACGAATATGTTTTTTAAACTGTGTATCTAGTTCAGAATCATTTAACAAGGACGCGTTAGAAATGATGACAGAAAGAGGTGTTTTGATATCGTGTGCAATACCTGAAATCCATTGCTCTTTAAAGACTTCATTCTCTTTGAGTAGAGTATCGGTTTGATTAATTGCAGTTGTAAGATATTCTAGTTCTGATATAGAATTTATTGGATTTTTTAAACCATATGGGAGATTCTGAATAGCAGTTACAAGAGGCGCAATTTTACGATTGATATGCGTCACGCCATAGTAGTAAAGAAAAGCGAAATAAAGGCAGTTGAAAAGCAATACTCCAAATGCTACTAGTGGAAACAGGCGAATACTATCTATATCTAAGTAATTATAACTATAACGAGCAATTTTATCTTTTGGAAAACCAACAACAATGATGTATCCACCTTTTATCTGACTAAAAACAGGATAATCTGAAAGATAATAGCGAGAAAACTGTAAAATGTCCCCGTAGTCAAATTGCGAAGGAACTTCTGTAGGTTTATACTGTTCGTACACTTGTTTTCCAGTCTGCTTATCCAATACCATGAGCCATAACTTTTGTTCTTTTAGACTAGAAATATCATTTTCAGGTATGTGGACGTTATTATTTGTGATGGTAATGTGTTCAGAAATTATTTTCACAGTCTCAGTAGCAGTTTGCTTTTTACTAATGTAGAAAACAAAACTGGCAATTAGAATAATATTGGTAATAAAGATAATGATGGAAGAAAAGATAAATTTCTTTAGTGAATACCTTAAAATTTTGGTTTGATTCATAATCATGATAACAATTTATATCCTAGCCCTTTAGCTGTCTTTAAATATTGAGGTTTTGAAGGATTTTCTTCTATTTTTTCTCGAATTTTCCGAATATGTACAGTCAAAGAGTTTTCATAACCAAAGCTATCCACTCCCCAAATCGTATCACAGAGAGATTCGGTTGAAACGATGTAATTTTTATTATCGTAAAGTTTTTTCAAAATCTGAATTTCAATTGGCGTAATAGAAATTTCTGCTCCATTTTTTTGTACTGTTGCATTCCGAAAACTCACCAAAGTCTGTCCAATCTGTATTGTTTCCTGTTCTGATTTATAACTTCTACGGAGCAGAGCCATAATACGATAGATAAGATTTTTTGGAATGAAGGGTTTCATGATATAATCATCACCACCAGCATTGAAACCAGCTATCTCATCTTCAGGATTATTTTTGGCAGTCAGAAAGAGGATAGGAGTATCGCCTTTTTTTCGGATATGTTTTGCTAATGTGTAGCCATCCCCATCGGGTAGCATAATGTCCAAAAGGAAAAGGTCGAACTGCTCTATTTCAATCATGTCCAAACTAGATTCTATATCATAGGCTGATGTTAGATTGGAAAATCCGTAGGCAGTGAGAATATCTCTTATGGAAGAGTTTAAAATTTTGTCGTCATCAATGATAAGGATGTGCTTATTCAGGAGTTGTTGTTCGAAACTCATAATCTTACCTCGCTTATTTAAATTATACCATTTAAAAGAGTGAAAAAAAGAAAAATACTTTAATCTTAATGTAAAATTAAGGTTAGCTTAGTTTAAAATTAATCTAGCATGTCTATAATAAAGACATAACCTAGATAGAGATACTTCTCAAAATAATTTTAATCAGTGAGGTATTTCCAAATGGTTAAACAACAAATGAATCTCGTTGAGATTGAAGCAATGAATTCTCTTCAAGAATTGACTCTTGAAGAACTTGATAACGTTCTTGGTGCTGGTGGTGGAGTAATCCAAATCCATTTTATTCAGACAAAACAATGGTAATAGTGACTCACCAATTAGATATTGTGAATTATGTTGATTCTATCATTTTTGTTGATAAGAGTAGTAGAGATGTTATCAAAGATACTCATGATAATTTGATTCATGGAAATCAAAATTATAGAAAATTTTTTAGTTTAATGGAGGAAGTTCATAATGATTAGTAATGTTTTACAGATAAAAAACTTACAAAAGGAATTTAAGGACACTCAGGTAGTTAACCTTAGTTCCTTATCAGTTCAACAAGGTGAGATTTATGGTTTTCTAGGTCCAAATGGAGCTGGGAAAACAACCACCATGAAGATGATTTTGTCTTTGATTTCTCGTACAGCTGGGGATATTGAAGTGTTCGGTCAATCCATAGGTACGGACAAGCAGTATCTTAATCAGATTGGCTCTATGATTGAAGAACCGTCTTATTATCCTAATTTGACAGGCTATGAAAATCTCTTGGTTTTCCAAAAAATCCTTGGATTTGATAAGAAAAATATTCAGGAAACCTTGAAAATTGTTGGGTTAGATCAACCTAAAAACAAGAAAAAATTGGTTAAAGATTATTCTCTGGGTATGAAACAGCGTTTGGCTTTAGCCTTTGCCTTAGTCAAGAAACCGCGTTTGTTGATACTGGATGAACCAACTAACGGGCTAGACCCAGCAGGGATTCATGAAATTCGGGAACTGATTATCAAGTTGGCAAAAGAACAGGGCATTACTGTCTTCATCTCTACCCATATCCTTTCTGAAGTAGAGCATATCGCTGACCGTGTAGGGATTATCAATCATGGTCAACTGGTTTACGAGGGAGAAATTCGTAAAATTCAGTCCAATAAATGGCTGGAAGTGCGTGGGGATTTTAGAGGTCGACGTGAAGCCATTAGCCAAGTGTTATTTGGTTATCCGTGCAAGATGTTAGAAATACATGAGGATAAACTCAAGCTGACTAACCTTGCCGACCAGCAGATTTCTAGTTTGTTACGAGATTTAATAGTCGAGGAAGTTCCAATTTATGAAGTGAAGCAAGAACAAGAAACCTTGGAATCTATCTTCCTCAACTTAACCAAGGAGTGAGTCTTATGTTGAATAATTTGTCTATTGAATTGCTCAAGGCAAAACGAACCAAATCCTTCTTCATTATCATACTAGTTATGGGAGTCGGATTTGCTTGGGCAATTGCAGCCGCTACACGTTACCTAAGTAATCCAGACATGCACCAGATTAACCTAATTTTCTATATGATAAAAGAAGTAAATGGCTTGATTCTCCCTATCGTGATTGCTCTCTTTGTATCCCGGATTGTCAAGAACGAGAAGGAGGGCAACACTTTCAAACTGCTATTGGCAAATGGTGAAAATGTACGGCATATCTTTCTGAGTAAGCTTGGCCTGACTATGTTCGTTTTGACCTTTCTCGCTATTTTGGAGGGAGTAGTAGTCCAGTTGATTGCAAACTTTTCTGGTCTAGAAATGCCTGTTAGCCTAATCCTCTGGCAAATCGTCATTTTCTTGCTAGCATCTTTTGTCTTAACCTGTCTGTTTTTGACTTTGCAGTTTTTACTGAAAAAGCAGGCATTGATAATGGCATTAGGGATTTTCGGAGGATTTCTTGGAGTTGGATTTGGTCATGCAACAGCTTTTCTACAGCTGATTTTCCCATTTGGTGGTATAGCATATCTGTCTCTGGTGGATTACCAGAAAGTCGCCAGTCAAGTGAGTTATGTTTTGGCGACAAACCTAGGATTTAAACTCTTTACATATTTGCCAATAGCCCTAATCTATCTCTTCTTATCTCTCTATCTAGTTGAAAAGAAAGGAGGCAAGCTATGATGTCTTATCTATCAGTAGAATGGCGGAAAACCCAAAAATTTTCCATGTTGATGATTGGTATTTTCTTCTTAGCTTTTTGTAGCCTGATTGGTCTTGGTATTTACTTAGGTGCAGCTTATTCTATGGTTGCAGAAAGTGAAAAAGTGCCTGTTTTATGGGGACAATTGACCTTCTATTATAGCCAGCTTTTCTTTCCGATTTTGGTCAGCATTTATGTAGCCATGATGTTAGGAAAAGAGTTTGATAGGAAAAATATTGAATTTCTCAGAGCTAATAATGTCAGTCTTGGGAAATTATTGTTGGCAAAAGAAATAGTAATTATCTTGTTTATTGCTGTTTTACAGTTGTTCTTGTTTGGTATTTTTTATGTCAGTGCTCACCTAATTCATTTAGAAATTTCTAATTTGTTCACCTACCTTAAGTGGGATTTATTGGGGATTTTTGGAACAATTAGTATGATGGCAGTACAGTTTTTTGTGACAGCTAAAACTCGTGTTTTTAGTAAATCTGTGGGAATTGGTTCTATTGGTACTTTCGTAGGATTCATGATGATTTTTGTATCTGATAAATTATCTTTAATCTATCCCTACTCCCAAGCTATGGTGGCAATGCGGTCACGGAATTTGATAGACTTTAATTTAGTGGAAATATTGCTGTTTATCATTGTAAATATTCTTCTGTGGGGGATTTTTCATACATTGAGTAATAAAGAATTGCATAAGTAATGCGAAGACTCTTCGGAGTCTTTTTCTTGTGATAAAAGCTCCATGCTTTATCTAGTATGCTTGACTTAATGAATATAGAATGAAGTAGATCAGGAAGCTGTTCTATTTTATTTTTTATTTTTCTTTGTCTTTTTTGTATTTAAAAATGTACTGTATGAAAGATTTAGTTGAAATATGATATAATTAAAGAATAATGAGGTTTTTTAAAAACTGAAAAAAATACTTGTTCCCAAGTTTTTAAATAATTGAACATGAAAAAAGAAATAGAGAATTTAAAAAAAGATATTCAAAGATTGATCAAAGAAAAATCAGATATTGTAAAACTAGATTTTAGAAGAAAAGAAGATGTTGATGAATTTTTTAATGATTAGGAGATAAAACATGGATATTAAAAAAATAAGTTACCAGACAACAGTACATAGACAAATGATTCCAAAGTTGAATTATTTTGTGAGAGATTTTTTAAATGATTATTCTGATTATTTAGATGAAATGGAAGCTGGAACAGATTTTGATACTGAAGTTGAATATGAGGGTGATTTAGAACTTTATTTTGTAAAGTTTAGTTTCAGTAAAGCAGGAACAGGTTTTTTATCAGACAAAGAGAATCAATTATTTTTATATTGTAATAATGAGTTTTGTGGAGTTGTATATTTGGAATAGAAATAAAAAATAACAGTATCATCAGATATTGTTATTTTTTTTGTTTTCGTTATAAAATTGTGTTGCTATTTCTTTAACATAGTTTTCGTATTTTGAAGGAATGTCAGCATTTTTGAGATAGTCTTGATAATTGAAGCTATCGTCTATTGGATATTCGCTATTCACTAAACTCATAAAATCAAGGATTCGTCCTTTTTCGCTATTATTTTCTATGTGTTCTTTGAAGGTATCTATTTGAGATAGTGAGTTGTTACAGTCATCATTGATTAGATGGTGTTTCTCATGTAGTAGAACGTTTATTTTTTCGATCTCTGATGTATCGGCAGAGTAAAGAAGTCCACTTGGACTTCTTTTTTTCTTTTGATAAGATTTTGACCACATAGTCTATCATGACTACCACATAAGCATAACCTATTGTTTGTGATTTTTATTTCTGTTATAGTAGTAACTGTCAAAGGGAGATAAAGTTTCCTAACAAATTAGAAAATGAGGTAATATCATGAAAAAAGTATTAGGTATCGGATTTTTAGTTGTTGCAGCAGTAGTCTTGTATTTTGGTTTTGTTGGATGGCCAAGTTTGGATGTTAACATCTGGGCACTCTTTCCAGTGGGGCTGTTTCTATTCTTTACTCTTGAAAATCTAGTGAAAAAAGATTATAAAGCTAGTCTCATGTGCTTGATCATTGCTTTTATCATTGCAAATGCTATTCTTGATATCTTACCACTTTCAAGTGGGTTGGTTATCGGTGCTGGAGTGTTGGCTTGCGTGGGAATTGGATTCCTCGTTCCAGAAACGAATAAGAAAGAAGCATAATACAAAAAGTCTCGAGAAATCTCGAGACTTTTACTTTATTTACCTGCGTAATATTTTTGAATACCTTTGACAATCCCTGCTACCAATCTATTTTGGTAGGCATCGCTACGAATTTGTTGGTTTTCGTTGAAATTGTCAATGTAACCAAGCTCCAATAAAACTGCTGGTTTATCAGTTTCTCGAAGGACAGCAAAGCTACTTTGGAGAAGACCTGCATCCTTAGCACCAGTTTCAGCCAGGAGTGAAGAGTGGATATCAGCAGCAAGTCGATTGCTTTCACTAATACGATCAGGGTGGTTATGCCAGTACTGATTAATCTTAGAGCTATAACCAGGATCTTCTTCGTAAGAATAAGTCTGGATACCAGAGCGGTTAGAAGCAGGAGCTCCGCTTGCATTGAAGTGAATACTAATGAAGATATCTGAGTTTGTCTTGTTGACCATTTTTGAACGTTCAGTGACAAAGTCGACATAGACATCACTATCTCTTGAAGAAAGAACGGTATAACCAAGACCTTGGAGTTCCTTGCGTAGTTTTTGATAAACTTGCAAGGTGAGGTCTTTTTCATTAGTGTTGTAATAAACAGCACCTGGATCTTTACCGCCATGTCCTGGATCTAAGAAAACAGTTTTCGTATATTTTCCTTTTTCAAATCCACGACTGATTGGTACTTCGCCAATCCATTTTCCATTACTTTGGAACTGATGAGCCTTCCCATCGATTTTACGAGTTCCTGTTACATAGACACCATTTTCATCCACATAATAACGGGCATTGTAATAGCTGTCATCAATCCATTCACTCTTAGCCATGTAACCACCGGACTTGAGGTAGTAGGAGCCAATCCATTCACGCGCAGCGTATGCACCACCTGATTTCAAATAAAACCAACTATTGTAGTTTTTATCGAAAATCCATTCTCTTTCAGCCATAGCCCCGCTAGCTTTTAAGTAGTAGCTGCCTTGCCATTGGTTGCTTGCCATGATGGCATCTTTGTTAAAGTAGTACCATACACCACCGATTTTGTCCCACTTGTTTTTGCTCAATCTACCAGAAGATTGAGCATAGTACCATTTGCCATCTTGTTTAACCCAAGCGCTCTCAGCCATGGCACCACTATTGGTAAAGATATAACCGTCAAAAATGGTGTTGCTGAGCATGATGCCTTCTTTATCAAAGTAGTACCAAACCCCACCAACCTTTTTCCAATCCTTTTTAACAATTCTTCCAGATGAATTAGCATAATACCATTTATCTTTGATTTTACCCCAGCCGCTATCAACCATAGCACCGCTACTAGTCAGGATATATCCATCATAGATTGTATCGCTGAGCATGATACCATCCTTATCGAAGTAGTACCATTTACCGTGGATTTTTTTCCAATTGATAGCAGCCTTGTTAGCTTCATAGAAGCGCCAGATATTTCCTTCAAATACCCAACCCTCTTTTTTGACTTCTGGAGCCTTGCTTTCTTCTTTCTTAGCTGGACTAGTATTTGGGGATGTTGTAGAAGTTGTCGGTAAACTTGAACTTGCTTCAGTAGAAGGAACTGTTTCCTTAGTTGAAGGTTCCTTTGTTTCAACCTTGTTAGCTGTTGTAGTTTGTTGCGTCGTTTCAGCTGAAGTAGTTTGTACTTGATTTTCTTCAGCTAAAGCTGGGCTTGTTGCGAATCCTAGATAAGTAAGCGTGATGGCACTTGCCAAGAGCGTTTTTTTCACTTGTTTGATCTCCTATTTATTTTTTAATAATCTCTTTTTAAAATGTCATTAGAAAAGC
>OGIX01001085.1_pt1 | contig 11973 bp, 11 predicted proteins | sample 1571901 | NCBI WGS metagenome assembly OGIX01 (sample SAMEA2582102, study PRJEB24529) | metagenome | biome: Human gut stool | place: China | collected 2011
CAAACAGTGTTTCACTGACCATCAGCACTACGAACGTATAAAAGATTGGCAGTTCCGTACGGCTGGACATAAACTTGGGATTCAAGACGTACGATTCCAGCGCATGAATTGCAATAATCATAATGATGATGTAGATTACGTCGCGAATGCCACCAACTGAATAGCCAACCATGCTCAATGGAATCAGCGAAATAATCACCCCAGCAACCGGCACCAGACTGAAAATAAAGACCATCAAAGCCAGCGCCAGAATCTGCGGCATATGCATAAACATCAGACAGATCGTTGTCAGCGCCGTATTGCAGAGTGCAATAAAGAACTGCGCCTCCAAAACCACACCGAACGTATTAACAAACTTCTTGCCAAAATAGTAGATATCCTCAAACAGCCAGCTGAACAATTCACTAGTTAAAAACAAACGGCTAAATGAATACATCTGCTTGAGCTCAATCGTATAAAAGAAACTCAGAATAAATGACATAAAGAACGTCACTGCCATCTTCGTCAGGCTGGTTAAAGTCGAAAAAGCCAAGTTGATGCCATGCTTGACCTGGGCTGTGACGGTTTTGGCACTAATGTAGTGATTGAGCTGTTTGATCAGCCAAGAACCATCCTGCGATTGATAGAATTTTAAGACCGAATTGACCATCTTTACAATCTGCGTGATCAGCAGCGGCAAGTATTTGGTTACCGCAAAGTAGACGGCCGCGATCAAAACGACATAGGTTGCTAAGACCACCAACAGCGAGGGTAGTCTGGGAATCCAGCGCTGAACGAAGCGAACCCAATGCACTACAATGTATGTAAAGATAAACGTCAGCAGAATTGCGCTCAGCATTCCTCGTACCAAATAGAGCACCCAGATCAACAGCGCCAACACTGCAAACCGCCTTAATGGTACGTTATCGATGAATCGATGCCATGCATTGACCATCCAATCCCTCCTATTTTTAGACAATTTAGCCTAAGTATAGCATGCAATGATGCAAATTCCGCCTAATTTTACTGCCTGGTGTATAATAACCTGCATACGGATTGGAAAGAAGGAAAAGCACATGTTGGAAAAGACATTTTATAAAGTCTTGCTGAGCCGCTCATTTACCATCCCCGTCAAAATCGTATTCTGGGATGGTTCCTCAGTCGTTTACGGCAATGGCGAGCCGCAAGCAACGATCCGGTTCAACGAGAAGATCCCAGTGCGCGACCTGACCAAAAACGCTTCAATCGCTTTAGGCGAGGCCTTCATGGATAAGAAAATCGAAATTGACGGCAGCATTCAAAAAGTCATTGAATCAGCCTACGAAAGCAAAGACAGCTTTATGCGCAGCAGCAAGTTCCGCCATATGATGCCCAAACAGAGTCATGGTGAAAAGGAAAGCGCCAGTGACGTCCAAAGCCATTATGACGTCGGCAACGATTTTTATAAGCTGTGGCTGGATGACACGCTGACCTATTCATGTGCCTACTTTACCAATGGCAACCACGATTACCTGACAGCTGCTCAAATGGCCAAGGTGCACCACATCATCAACAAGCTCCATCCGCAACCAGGTAAGACGCTGCTTGATATTGGCTGCGGCTGGGGTACCTTGATGCTGACGGCTGCTCGCGAATACGGGCTGAAAGTTACCGGCGTCACGCTGAGCAAGGAACAGTATCGGCTAGTGCAGAACACGATTGAAAAAGAACACCTGCAGGACGTGGCCGAGGGCTTGTTGATGGACTATCGTGAACTGGGCGATCGGCAATGGGACTACATCGTTTCTGTGGGGATGTTCGAACACGTCGGCAAGGAAAATCTAGGCCTGTACTTTAAAGACGTTGCCCGATACCTGACCAATGACGGCGTGGCACTGATTCATGGCATCACGCGACAGCAAGGCGGGGCCTACAACGGCTGGATCAACAAGTACATCTTCCCTGGCGGCTATGTCCCTGGACTGCAGGAAATGGTTGGCCATATCGTTGAAAACAACCTGCAGATTGCTGATATCGAAATGCTGCGGCGTCACTATCAGCGTACCCTGGAAATCTGGGACATGAACTTCAACGCGCACCGGGCCCACATTCAAGACATGATGGGCGAACGGTTCACGCGCATGTGGGATCTGTATCTGCAGGCATGCGCGGCCTCATTTGAATCCGGCAACATTGACGTTATGCAGTTTCTGATTACCAAAGGCGCATCCGGCAAAAACCTGCCAATGACGCGCGACTACATGAGCAACAAGCACTAAATAAAAAGATCCGTCACGTCAGCAGCGTGGCGGATTTTTGTTTTTGAAGATTAAGGCAGTCTGGGACTTGCAATGGATCTTATAAGAATGCCAGTGCAGGAACCAGTCAGTCAACACCGCCAGTTACGAAATAATGCTTGTCGAATTGAATCTGGCAAGTGCCACCCAGTCAGTCAACGCCGGCAACGCGCTTCAGTTCCGTCAATGCCAGCGGAAATTCCGTAAAGCCATCACTGGTTAGGAAATGCCCGCCATCAGGACGCACAATCAGCTTGGCCCCCAGACGATTGGCCATGGCAACCCCGAATTGGTAAGGCGCAATCGGATCATTTTGCGCTACAATCACGGTCGCGCGACTGATCTTTGGCCGTACCTGGCGATAGTCAACACTGCCCTGCATAAATTCATCCAGTCCGGTATAGTTTGGCAGTGGCTGATCAAACGCCCCTACCAAAAGCAGGCTCACGTTCTTGACGTCATGACGAGCCAGCCAGCGCACTGCCGTTATGCAGCCCAGACTATGCGCTACCAGCGTAATCCCATCTTCGGCCTTGATTTGATCATCAACTGCCTGATTCCATGCTGCCTGTTGCGGGGCAAACGGATCTGGCAGCCAGAGACGATTCAGCTCAATTGCCGGCCGAGCCGCTTTTTCCAGCCATGGGAACCAGTCATCATCACGAGTAGAGGTCCCATGAATCAAATATGCTTTCTTCATCAAATTGCTCCCCTCATTTTATCGGTTCTTGGTCCAATTATAAGCCGATTCACCCTATCCAGCCTAACTCAAAATGAAAAAGCGCCATTTTCAAATCGAACCAGGCAGTCGCACGACTATTTGGGTAACCGGTGACGGATTGACTAGATTGACTGAATTAACTACAGGATGGCAAATTAACTGGTGCGGACATTCTGGCAACCACTAATGGAACATTATCGACAGTCCAAATGGCGGGCAATACCTTATCCGCAGCTGATTAACCGCCGATGCCTCACTACATGTAGCCGATCAGCCGCCGATACAAAACTGTCAGCCGTCCAAATGGCAGGCAATTACCAATGAGATCTTACCCGCAGCCGATCAGTCACCGACGCGTCACTACATGTAGCCGAGCAGTCACCGATACATTGCTCATAGCACTCGCTTTGCCCAAAACTGAAATTCAAACACGTCAATTTGGCAAAGCCATTATGATGCACCACAACGACTCAATGATCCAACCGCAATGAAATTTAAAAAGCGCCATTTTCAGCCAGCGCGGACAATTCCGACGCAAGGCAGCCCATGATGATCATGCCAGGCTCAGAACCCAGCCATCATGCTTTTGAAAATGACGCTTCAATTATTTGCAATTATTTTAAATTACCAAAGAAATCAGCCATACCGCAGCCAGCCCGCCGATTACTGAAACGGCCATGGAACGCGTAAAGTAGGCAACGATCATTACGATAACAGCTGCCAGGATTTGACTGACATGACCAAATGGCACAAAGGCGTAGGTCTTACTCATAAAGATCGACTTAACAACCAATGCCGTAAACAGACTGACCGGCACGTACTTCATCCATTCGTTAAACCACAGCGGAATCTTCCGGTTGGTAAAGAAACGCATTGGAAAGTAGCGCGGGATGAATGCCGCAATGGCCGCGATCACGATGACGATCAAATGATAGGTCAGGTTGTGATGACTGGGCACCAACGACAGCACCGGCATACCAGTTAATAAATCACTCATGTCTATTTATCTCCACTCGATTTCTTGCTCTCCTGCTTGACCGCTGCCGAATCACTGGCCGCTTCATCGGTTTTGGCATCATTTTGCAGTTTTTCTTTCAACTCGGCTTTCAGCGCGGCCTCAACCTCAGCTTCCCGGTCCTTTTCCTGCCGGTCGCTGATCGTATCACGCGATGAAGCCGGTCGGAACAGTTTGCGCATGATCCAGGCATCGTCGGGATGATCAGAACGTTGGCGAACCGTATTTTCGATCATGAAACCGATAAACGAGGCAATCAAAGTAGCAATGATGATTCCCAGCGTACTCTTGGTCAGACTCAAGAAGATGACTGCCAGCACCGCTGAAACCAGACTGATCAACAGTGACAAGTGATTGCGCACCTGCATCACGATCATGTACAAGAACAGCGCCGTCAAGGCAAAGTCAACGATTTCCAGATCGATGTGCACGGCACTGCCGATCAGACCGCCGACCATATTGCCCCCCGCCCATGATAAAAGCGAATAGTGCTCTACCAACAAGGCATCTTTAGGCGTCCAGTTTTTGTCGGTCGCAAATTTCAGATAGTTGACGGCATAGTTTTCGTCGTTCATTGAAACGGAAAACAGCCAAACGAAGCGCTGCGACTCGTTTTGCATATACTTGGAAAGACTGGATCCCAGCAATGCATAGCGCAGTTCCAAGAAAAACAGCGTCATAAAAATTGAGGAGATGGGTGCATCAAGCATCAACAGCGAAGCCAAGATGAATTGAGCCCCGCCGGAGAAAACCATCACCGAAACAAGAAACGTCAGCAGGAAGTTCATCCCTGCGGCGTGTAACAAAATCCCACAGGCAACGCCAATTGGCACGTAACTCAGGCAAAGCGGCATCGAAACGCCCAAGACCTGCAGCCATCTGGCACCTTCTGGATTGATTTGCTGTGCTTTAGCCAAAAAGTATATCCCCCAGCATTTAAATGTTTTTCATCTTTTATCTCGTATTCCTTTGAACACGATGCAATTCCAGTCTAACATATTTAAATTTTAAAGAATACCAGAATAGCCCGATTTAGTTCGGTTTTTGCTGACGTTCGAGCAAAACTGATTTTCCGACTGCCTAAATCATTGCTGAATCGCTGGCCATAGATATTTAACTGCTCAGCCGGTTTTGATGGACGCCTAACTACTCAGCTGGCTGTGCTTTGGCTGCGTCCCCATTGACTGCTGCTTCTGATGGCGCGGTTTGACTGGCTGGCAGCACCACGGTAAAGGCAGTTTTCTTTTCATCAGAGGCTACCGAGACCTGACCATGATGCCGATCCACGATGCCCTTGACGATTGCCAGACCCAGTCCAGTCCCGCCAGTCGCCTTGGAACGCGATGACTCAACGCGGTAGAAACGGTCAAAGACGTGCTTGAGCGACTTTTGCGGAATCGGTTCCCCATTATTGGCGACTTTGACGATAATCATTTCATGGTAGCGCGAGGCCGAAAGCTTGATCCAGGTTGCTCCATGACCATACTTCAAGGCATTTGACACCAGATTGCTGAAAACCCGGCCCAGTTTTTCCGGATCGGCTTCAATCATCAGCGGTTTGGGATCAACATGCGTGGAAATCTCAATTCCTTTTTTCTCGGCTTCCAGCTCAAAACTGGCGCTGACCTGTTCCAACAGCGGATCTAGATCAACCTTCATTAAGTTAAGCGGGGCGCCATGCTGCTGCACCTTGGTAAATTCAAACAGATCATCGACCATGCCTTTCATCTGCACGGCTTTTTCATAGGCAATGTGGGTATATTGCAAGATGTCCTGCTCGTTATGATACTGTTTGTTTTCGATTAACCCCAGATAGCCGATAATGCTGGTCAGCGGCGTGCGCAGGTCATGGCTGACGTTGGTGATCAGTTCATCTTTGGACTTTTCCACCTGCCGCTCATCATCCATTGACTGAACGACGCTATCGACCAGCGTATTGACACTGGTGATGACGTCTTGCAGCGAACCGTTGAGCTTAAATGGAATGCGGTGATCCAAATGTCCCTGCGCGATGTAATGCAGTTCTCTGATAATGTGATCCTGCTGATATTGCCGGTAGCGCCGCATCAATCGCCACCAGAGGACCCAGACATCGATCACCAACATGATGCCGATCACGATACGCTGGTAGCTCCAAATGCGAATCTCCATCGGGCCAAACGCCAAGGACTGCTTAATGATGAAAATCCCGCTGTTGACGCCAGGATTATGCCGCACGATCCATTGCAGAATCACGACGATGGCCAGATTGATCATGGCCAGCAAGATCACCGTTGAGACGCCCTCGAAAAACAGCGAGCTCTTTTCACGCGTAGTTAATTTCAAACTTTACCCCCTAACCGCCCACGGAAATGCCGCGAGCCTGCCGATCAAACATGATAAAAGGCCCAATGCCCATTCATCTGAGCGCCGGACCTCATCTATCAAATCAAAACTAGTGGCTTTCAACCTTGTAGCCAACGCCCCATACCGTTTCGAGGACCTTTTCGCCACCGGTAGCGGCTTCGATCTTATCGCGCAGGTGGCTGACGTGAACCATAACCGTCTTGGCCGAAACCACGGATTCCTGCTGCCAAACCCGTTCAAAAATATCATCCGCACTGAAAACGCGGTTGGGCTGACTGGCCAACAGGTACAAAATCCCAAATTCCAGCGCCGTCAGCTGAATCGTATCACCCTTGAGCGTCTTGACCTCGTGCGAATCTTTGTTGATCACCAGTGGGCCAACGTTCAAGACATCTGGCTCATCATTGGTCAGATCGCCTTTACTCCGCCGCAGCAAGGATTTGACACGGGCCATGACCTCCAGCGGATTGAACGGCTTGGTGACATAATCGTCGGCCCCCGTAATCAAGCCTTGAATCTTGTCCATGTCCGTTGTCTTGGCCGAAACCACCAAAATTGGAATGGATGAATCCTTGCGCACTTGCTTGATAACTTCCATCCCGTCCATTTCTGGCATCATAATGTCTAGGATTACCAAGCCAATGTCCGGATTGGTGTTTAACTTGGTCAGGGCTTCTTTACCGTTGTAGGCCGTGATTGGCTCATAGCCTTCATTGCGGACATAGATTTCTAATAATTGAACGATGTCTTTATCGTCATCAACAATCAAAATTTTCATAAGCCGTACTCCTCATTTTTTCGTAATTTAACTTCTTTCATTATAACGATCCTAAAAGAAAAAAGCTCGCATCAGACGCGGGCTTTAGAAATGTTTAAATTACAGTCGTTCCAGCGCGTGGTACTTCAATTAAAACTTGGGCAGGAATCCCACGACTTTAATCGGGGGGGAGGAATGCCCCTTTATTAGTGCAGTAAGGCGCTATTTTCTTTTGAGAGGTGGTCTGCCAGCGTTACTTTTAGTCGTTTTGGTTGGCAATATAACGCTCCACAACCTCTTTACGTGCCTTAATGATATTCGTTGCTGAATACTTGGGCTTAAAACTGATCAACATATGGACATGATCTGGCACCACTTCCATTTTTTCTATCGTAATATCATGAGATCGGCAATGTGCCTAGAATATCTTTCGTCTCGTTGGCTAGTGCTGGCGTTGTAAATGTGGCATTCCGATATTTAGTAGTACAATGGAAATTAGTAAAGGGGGGGTGAAACGATATGCCGAAAAAAGATGATTTGCCATATATGATGGGGCTAAAGCTACGCTCATATCCAAATTGGAAACAAGAAAAGATTTTGTGGAAGAATCTGAATGCTTCACGGTTCATTTATAACCAATTGTTAGCTAATAGTTGGACTGATAGTAGAATTATCAAAAACAAACTTGATAAGCGATACCCAATTCCAGAAGCATATTGGCGTTATGGCAAGAACGGCAAGGCAATTAAGAAGAGCCAAAAACGGCCGACTGGTTTAGCTCGTATCACTGCTCAACGATATCCTTGGCTTGGTGATGATGATCTTGATAGTGATATGTTCACCAATACCGAAGTTAATTATAAGGCCGCTTGGAATATGTTTCGGAAAGTACACACTGCCGGAAAACCAAAGTTTAAGCGAAAAAGCCGTCCTGTTCAGTCATATTCGACTTCCAATCATTATTCGAGTGCAACTGTAAAGAAACACGGGGGAGCTCCTTCGCTTTATAATGGGTCGATCAAATTTTTAGATCATAACCATATTCAGCTACCGAAGTTAGGTCCTATTAAGGTGAAATTACACCGTTCATTACCAACCAATCGGCTGGTACGGATTATTAAGCACTATGCGACCGGGCAATGGACCGTTTCATTACTGCTTAAAAGTGATGAGCCGTTCCACCAAGCTTTACCCAATACCAATCAAGCAGTTGGTATTGATCTAAACACCGAAAACTTTCTTACTACCAGTGATCAGAAGCAGGTTGCCAATCCCCGCTATTATCGTGCCCTCAAAAAGCACTTGGCAAAACACCAACGGATTCTTTCTCGCCGGGCACGGCGTGCAAAAAAAGAGCATCGTCCTTTGTGGGCAAGCAAGAATTACCAACAGGAGAAGCTGGTCGTTGCCAAAATCCATCAACGGATTCGTAATCGGCGCCTAAACTTTCTTCATGAAACCTCGACTGCACTAATCAAGAGCCACGATTTGGTAGTTGCGGAAAACTTGAAGAGTAAAAATATGCTTAAAAATCATGCCCTGGCAATGAGTATTTCCGATGTTGGTTGGCGGACCTTTTTGGAAATGCTGGAATATAAGGGCCCAGCCTATGGACGTACGTTTGTCGAAGTTAACCCAGCTTACACAACCCAAACTTGTTATGATTGCGGCTTCGTGATGGGCAGCAAAGGTACCAAACGATTGACTCTTCATGATCGTGAATGGACTTGTCCTAACTGCCATGTTCATCACATTCGTGATCACAATGCTGCTTTGAATATCTTAGCGAAGGGTCAACGCTTGCTAACCAGACCCGACCAAAATCTAGAAGCAATTTATTAGTTTTAGAAAGGGACGTTTGGAAACTTGCGCCCCTAGATTAAGCGTTAGCTTGATCTTAAATGGCCTAGTTATTGGCTGTAAGACATAGTGCCATCCGAAGATATAATTTATTATCTGAGATGTTGCTACGCTGGCTTTATCTAGGCAAATTGTAGCTAGTAACTCATTCAGCGATGAACTGATGGGTGAAGTCTACAAGCCCCCGAATTTTATTCGGGGGTAGCTTGACAATATCATCATCGCTCAACAAGGTGTTTTGTCCTTTTGCATGCGCGATGCTCCAATGGGTTCCCGGCCGATGCGTCAGATTATCTGCCTCGTGGTTCCAGGCATCGTGTTGCTGATAGTATTGACCGTATTTTTGCGCCGTTTCGTTAATGATGTCAATAATGTGCTGGGCATCATCAAGCGCGACGACCTTTGGCATGAAGTCATAGTTATCAGCCAGCTTATCGGTATATTTGTTGTCGCGGTATACCAATCGCTGTTTACGCTGCGATCTGGTTTTTTAGTCTGCAATTTATTTTTCGGTGCAATTTGAGCTGATTTTGCACCGAAAACAGAATCGATGCACCGCTGAATCTAATCATGATATCATTGGCGGTCTCAAAATTCTCAAATTGGATCATACATGGTTACTGCTTAATTCTGCCTGCCACCACCGATTAAAATTAGCGACTAACCATAAACTGCCATTTCTGTACAATTTTTAATTGCCCTTGACAGTGCTTACGAAAATAAAAATATCATCCGACTACAAACGCCAATCACATTTATAATCGGATGATAGCAATTAAAATCTAAGAGATCCTAACTTAATTTAAACTCTGGGTAGTAGCGCTCAATGAGGTCAATGGCATGGTTGGAGATTTCGATCCCATCATAGGCCTGGCGATAGTAACGAATCAGTCGTTTGAGCCGCCAGTTGAGTTCATCTTGGTTGTAATAGTTCAAAGTGAAGACATTCGCCACATAAAATAAAGGCTCTGGCAGCATCGTTCCAAAATCATTCAACTGATCGTCTGAACGTTTCAGATCGCGGCCAAATTCCTTTAAGGCATCGACACCACCAACGTTTTCAACAATTCCAAATCCTTTGCCGGCAATGATTCGTGGTAGATTCTTGGCACTCAGCTCATTTTGATCGTCTAGCTGCTCAATTTTCAGCTTGATTTCCCAGCCATCGCCAAAGTCATAGCGGAATAAGAATTCATCTCCGACATTAAAGTAGTTGAGCCGGAAATCATTTAAGCCAACGTACTTGATCTTGGGTCCGCCTGGAAAACTTGGTACCATGCTGTATTCTCCAGGATTGTTCACCATCACCACGAGACCGTCATCAGATTGGTAAGTGAAGTCATACTGATGCTCCGCGTACATTTCAAACATGATCTCCAGATAGTATGCCAGCTCAGTAATTGGCAGGTTCTTTTTGATTTTGAATCGCCGCCAGGTTACCGGTGATCGAAAGTCTTTTAGTTCAGCCTTGATTATATAGGATGGGATTGGCTTTGCCATATCAGTTTCCTCCAAATATTTGCCTTTGAAGCCATTGCAACGTTTAAAACTTTTGAACAGAGTATATCATAAGGTACCTGCTTGCTGAAATCATAAGCCATAGCAATGAAAACGCTCTATCCAGTTGCCAATGATGGTCCAGAGCGCTAAAATGTAGTATATAAATACATATCTTTCTAGCAGATTTTACACACTAAAGGGCTAGGTGCTTGGTTGCGCCTAACCCTTTTTTCTTAAAATATGTATGACTAATTTAGGTAACTATCGGCAATATCTTCAGCATAGTGAGTAGCATCAGGATAAATGAAACTCTTGCTAATACCAATATTGCCTAGTTCTTTTCTGATTTTCTCTTTCTTGCAGCAGGGAATTGTAAAGGCAACTGCTTTAATCTTAATCAAGAAAGATAGTATAAACTAACAGAGCATCACTGTGCAGATATATCATGTTTAACAAAAGTACTTTATGTTAATAACACGTACATCAAGTTAGCTGCTTTTCGCTATATAATCATGAATATAGTTTCATATCATTTTAGGAGTAGTTAACGATGGAAAACATTATTTCTTTTCGGTCTCAAAACTTTGCAAATAATCTAGCCGCACTGATGGATAAGAACAACGAAACGTCATTGGAGCTTTTCGAACGCATTCATGAAACATACCCAACAATCATGGCATGGCTAAACGGAGATGTTCCAACTAAAGAAAAGCTCTATAAACTAAAAAGTCATTATCATGTCAGTGTGTCATATTTAACCGATGAACATCAGACATTCGATGTAACTAGAGAAATTGCTGCTCACATTGATAACAATACATCCGAAGCGGAAAAAATTATGATTATTGACTTTATCGAGAGGTTAAAAGAATCTCGTCAAAACGATAATACAGACCAGCAAGAATAATTACCAAAACATACTGTACAATCTAAACAGCAATTAGTGTTGGCACTGTAAGTTCGTTATCACAGCGGTTAGTGATTTATAGGATTACATAAAAGAATTAGTCAAGAAACAGGATGCTTAGCCAGGCAGTGAAACATCTTATCTTTCTATACTATATACGCTATTGCCTACTATTAAATTATATATGCGTTTCTTCAAGCATTAAGGTATGGCGGGCGTAGGGCTCAAACAGGGCATTCTTAAACAGCCTCAGACGCTCAAGCAGTGCTGGGTTCACCTTGAGCGCAATCTTTACGGCTACGTTCGCAAGGCAGACCGCAGTGATGTCGTTGGTGAGTTTAAAGAGGTTCGCAAGGTCAAGGATCTTCCCGTGGCTCGTCAAAAGCTGAACGATCTCATCGAGCACTGGAAGAAGCGTTATAAGCTGGCTGAGTTAAGCGGGTTCTTTACGTTCTACGACTTCCCCGAGGCAATCCGCTCCACGATCTACACCACAAACGTAATTGAATCTTTTAAAAGTAAGCACACCATAACAACACGTATTCTAACCGTCGCACAGACCTTCTATACTTGAGGAAACTCATATAGGAGGTCTTTTTGATGGCTCAAAAT
>OGIX01001103.1_pt1 | contig 11753 bp, 13 predicted proteins | sample 1571901 | NCBI WGS metagenome assembly OGIX01 (sample SAMEA2582102, study PRJEB24529) | metagenome | biome: Human gut stool | place: China | collected 2011
TTATATTTCATTCTACTTATAGAATAAATCATTAAAACAATATAAAACATACTAGTTATAGTTTTACACATGTATTCTATAAAATATTTATCTGAAATCCCTTTAATAACTACGGACGTAAAAAATAAAAATATTATTATGCTTAATATATTTATTATATCCCAGGTCTTTTGCCCTTTTCTTAAACACTCTTGCTTCATAAATAATTTACCCCATCATTTTATCTAAATAAAATCATTCTAAATACTATGTTTATATTTTAACACTTCTAAATTTTACATCATTATATAAATAATTTCAATTTTTTCTACATATTTCTACACATAATAAAAAAATATTATGTAATAAATTATAAAAATTAAAAGATGCTACATATTTGTAACATCTTTTTAATCTTATATTAATCTACAACCTTCTGAATCTTGTTTAAGTTTTCCTTCTTTCATAAGACCACCTAAAGCCATCTTAAAGTAATTTTTACTTGTTCCAAATGTAGCTTTAATATCTTCTGGATTGGATTTATCATTAAACTCCATAAATCCTCCATTCTTTTTCATATACTTAACTATCTTTTCTTTTAGTTCATCTCTTTCGCTTAATCTAGTTTTTCTTGGAGTTAACCCAATGACTCCATCTTCATATATTCTCTTAACTCTTAAGCTCATTTCTGCACCTGGGAATATTTCTTCATAATATTCATTAGGTAAAACTAAACCTTTATATTTTCCATCTACAGCAACATTTAAAGTTCCCGATGGTGTTCTTGAATAAACCATAGCAGTTACTTCATCTCCAACTTTAAACCCTACTGATTCATCTGCTACTTCTATGTAGTTTTCAACTTCAGTAGTACCTGCTAATCTATTTGTCTTATCTAAATATATATAAAATAAATATTTATCTCCTGTACGAAGTTTAAAACGTTGCTCTTTTAATGGAACAAAGATATCCCTATCTAGTCCAAAGTCTACGAATGCACCAAACTCACCTTGTTGAACAACTTTTAGATATGCTACATCATATACTTTAGCTAACGGCTTTTTAAAAGTAGCTATAGGTCTATCTTTCGAATCTCTATAAATAAAAACTTCTCTTTCTTGCCCAACTTCAACATTCATTCCCTCAGCTAAAGATTTTGGAAGTAATACATCCTCACCACTCTCTTGATCTACCAAGTAGAACCCAAAATCTTTCTCTCTATCAACTTTTAACGTATTATAATCACCTATTTTTAACATAAGCCCTCCTATTATTTATATTTCTTACTTAATGCCACATAATTATCAGCAGACTTTTGAATGCTATCTATTTCTTCATCTGTTAATTTTCTAATAACCTTAGCTGGATTTCCTAATATTAGTACACCATCTTCAAATAATTTCCCTTGTGTTACTAACGCTCCTGCACCTATAATAGTATTCTTACCAATTTTCGCTCCATTTAATATTATAGATCCCATTCCCACTAAAACATTATCTGAAATATTACATCCATGTATTATAGCTCCATGTCCTATAGTAACATTTTTACCTATTATAGTCTCATACTCATTATCTATATGAATAACTGAATTTTCTTGGATGTTAGAATTTTCTCCAACAACTATTTTATTCATATCGGCTCTTAATCTTGCTCCAAACCATACATTAACATTTTCTTCTATTAAAACATCCCCTATAATATCTACAGATTCTGATATATATGCAGTCTCATTAATTTTAGGGTATTTACCACTAAACTCCTTAATCATCTCTTCAACCTCACTTATTCCAAAGTTTCACTTTATTTTATCATCATTTATAATTGTTGTCATTATTTTAATACTCACAATACTATATATAAGTAAGTAATAATTTATTAAGAGGTATAAACTTTGGGAAAAAAGAAAAATAAAGATAATATAGTCTTTGATCAAAATAAAATAAAATTTTATTACGGAATACCTCACTGTCATTCAAATTACTCTACTGGTAGAGGAACGCCTTCTGAGCTATATGAATATGCAACAAAATGTGGACTAGATTATTTATTTATAACCGATCATAATGATTTCCTTAATAATAAATCATCTAAAGACAGTTCATCAACAAAATGGCAAAGTTTAAATAGCATCTGTAATAAATTCAAAAAATCTCATGATGACTTCCTTCCAATGGTTGGCTTTGAATGTAGAACAGAATCATTTGGTGATTTTAACGTAATAAACTCAAAAAACTTTTTTACTGGTGCAGTTAAAGATTTAAGACTTTTAACGTTATGGATGTTAAACAATCCAACTGCATTTATATCTATTAATCATCCTCATAAAAATATAATGGCTATTCCCTACGATCCAATATTTAATAATATAATTACATCTATCGAAGTTTGTAATGGTAATCCTTCTGCAAAGATTACTTATCATGACAAATATTTTTTTCAATTATTAGATTGTGGTTGGAAATTAAGCGCTATAAATGGTCAGGATAATCATAGAATTAATTTTGATCAGTCTGATAATCTTACTGTATATATAGGAAATGAATTATCTCACGAAGCTTTAACAGATGCGTTTAGAATGCATAGAACATATTCTACTGAGTCTAGATTTTTGAGATTATATTTTACAATAAATAATAGCTTTATGGGAGAAAGCTTAGTTATTAGTAATAAAAAATTAAAGTTTTCAATTTTTGCAGAGGATGTTAAATATAGAATAAAAGATATCGAAATAATAACAAATGGTGGCAAACTTATTAAATCAATAAACAATATAAATTTAAATAGTATCAAATACCTCTATGAACATATTCCTTCCGAAAATGAAAGTTGGTATGTAATAAAAGTCTATCAATCAGATGGTAAAATTGCTATTACATCTCCTATTTTCATTTATCATTATAACATTAATAACGAAGAAACCTTGTAAAAAAAATGAGAAGCAAATTAAAAGCTTCTCATTTTTATTTTACTTATCATTATTTTGATTTTTTAAATGCTTAACTCTATTTGGCTTAGCCTTAGGTCTAATTTCAATTTGTTTTTCTTTTTTCTTAGGTCCTCCAGTAGTTTGAATCTCCAAAAACCATAAGAAAAATGTTACTGTAACTATAGTAAATACCATACTTACCCACATATTTTGTTCTTGCATAATCTTTGGTAAGAATAATTGTATAAGAAATAATGCTATAGATATTCCTAAAGGTATAAATTTATTTATTCTTACCTTTGAGAAAACATATTTTCTACCTAAGAAAAGAATTCCAAATGTAATTGCTAGTAATATTACGAAATATAATACTGTAAATAAAATGCCCATCCTCTGTTTGCTCCTTCCATATATTATACTTATATATTACTTTTAATTTAACATATTTTCAAGTAATATTATTTTTCCATTTTTTGATAAAACGTTAAATTTTCACTTATTATTTAAAAGATTTTATTTAATACTTCTTTTTTCTTATATAATTTGATAAAATATATAGAAGATATTATAAATTTATTAAAAGGGGTGTTAGTTTTGAATCAAAGTTATCAATTAGATGAACTAGATTTTCAGATTTTAGATATATTAGTTAAGGATTGTAGAACTCCTTATTTAGAAATTGCTAGACTTTGTCATGTAAGTGGTGGAACAATACATGTGCGTATGAAAAAGATGGAGGAACTTGGTATTATAAAAGGTTCTCGTATATTACTTGACCTTCCAAAACTTGGGTATGATGTTTGTTGTTTTGTTGGTATTTATGTAGATAAAACTTCTTCATTCAATGCTGTTTTTGATGAGTTATCAAAAATCAATGAGGTTGTGGAGTTACACTTAACTACTGGTGATTATTCAGTATTCGCAAAAGTTATATGTAAAAATATCACAGACCTTCAAGATATACTTTTAAATAAAATTAATGTTATAACCGGAATTCAGCGAACCGATACTATTATTTCGTTAAATCAGCCTATAGACAGAAATATTACTATTTAATGAATAAAACCTCCTTTTTATGGTTACTATAGCAACAGTATCATAAATAAGGAGGTTTTTTTATGAAACTACTAGATAATATAGTACTTACATTAATTATACTTGGCTCTATTAACTGGGGCTTAATTGGTATATTTGAATTTGATTTAATCTCTAATATTTTCGGTTATATGTCTGTGTTCAGTAGAATTATATATTCTATAATCGGAATTTCTGGTTTATATGCTATTTCTTTCTTTATTAAAAATAAAAAAAATAATAAATAAAAAAAATCCTTCTATAAAAAGAAGGATTTTTTTATTTTATAATTCTTTTATAATATCAAATAATTCTATAGCTGCTCTTCTTGGTCCTTCTTTTTCTTGACCTTTAATTCCTAAGCAAGTTTTAATCTGACCTACCTTAATATTATTTTTAAACATAAGCTTAAAGTAGTCTTCTATTAATATATCTGTCTCATCTTGCATTTGAACTGGTCCAAACGGATTTGCAAAATAACTTTCAACTAAACCTTTTTCTGAAGTAGTTCCCTTAGCCATTCTTGCTCCACTTTTAAATACTTTAATAGAGTCATCAACATTATCAAAGAACTCTATAGATTTATCATTACTTCCTACTTCCGTGTAGTTATTTGCATAAAGCATTATATCTACCTTATATCCCTTAACTATTTCAAAATAAGGCGTTATCGGCATTACTAGTCTAGCATTTATCTTATCCGGATTCATAAATATACTTCTATCTATTTCATTAAAAGCATATCCTTGCTCCAAATCATCTAACCTAACAAAAGCTCCTATTTCTGTTCCGTAACCAACTACTTCTTCATCTGTATTTTTAAATGTACCCATATCATCAAAAATTACAGTCATATCACTTATATTATCTTTACCAAGAGCTCTAAATGCCTCTAAACTTTCAGATTTCCCTGCTCCACTATCTCCCATAATAACAACATTAGCTTCTTTACCATCTTTAAGTTTAATATTAACCATTGCTCCATGAATAGGTAAATATCCCCTTTTTATCATTATTATATTATGAAGTGTTAAGATCATTTTTTTCATATATCCAAAATAATCTATTTGATCTGAGTGGTTAATATATCCAAGCATAATATCATTCTCTACATCATCATAGAATACTGTTTTGAAGTCATCTTCTTTATCTGTTCCTCCAAACACATATACTATATCAGGCTTTTTATTTCTGCACTCTTCTCTTTTTGCCATTTCAAAAAGGTTACATAACGTTATTCCGTGTTCCATAAAATCTCTATGGAAATATATATACGCCAATAACTCTCCAACTTTCGCTGGATAGCAGAACCAATGTTCTTTATTTATTACGCATTTCTTTAAAGGATTTTCTGTTGTTTCTGAGAATATTCCTGTTCTCGTATTTCTTTTTGGATAAGTTATAAATGGTGGTTCAATTAATATACAGTCAATAAAGTTTATCTCTTGTAACATCTGATATGATTTAGGCATTGGCCAATTTACTTTATTTATCATCACACTACAATTTCCACCAACTGGTATTTGTCTAAATACCAGTGGTTTTTCACCTAAGACATTCTCTTCCACTTTTCTATATAACTTTAATATCAATCTTGAAAAATTACTATTTGCTTCAGTAAAACTCATAGCTGCAAGTCCTTGTCTAATCCTATCTGTGTGAATAATAGTGTATCTTTCAAGCCTTCTCCAAAAACGATAAAAATCTTCTATAACCTTTATAAATTCATTTTTATCCTTAAATAGCCCCTCATAATTTATATTTACTTCTAATATTTCTTCTACATTCATTAAAGTTAACCACTTAAAAACTGTAACAAGATTTTTTCTTATATAATGTATATCATTACTATCAAGAGCTTCTGATAAATATCTATATGCATTAGACCTCTTGTTTTGTGCCTTCTTTAAATAAACTTCTAAAGTTCTTCTGAATCCATCACTATCTAGTATCATCTCATAAGTTGTACAGTATTTCGCTGTAAAATTAATTAATACTTTGTCGTTGTTGATAGAAAATTCTTTTCGCATTTAGCAATCTCCTCCCCAATGTGGCTTTATCTTATATTATTTATTCAAAAAATGCTTTAATATGCAAAATAAATAAGTAATTCTTACTATAATTAATAAATTTACTTAATCTATTAAATTTTAAAGCACATTCTTAGCTTAAATATGATTCTATGACACTTCTTACATCATCATTCAATGATTTTTCTTGTTCCTTAGTTAATTCAGCAGTATTTATTGCATTTCCAAAGGTAACTTTGATTTTTGAAGGTTTAAACTTTTTATCTTTTTCAAAGCTCGTATAAGCACGATCTATTGCTATAGGAACTATATGTGCTTTTGCTTTTGTAGCAAGCTTTAAACTTCCCTTTTTAAATGCTCCTAAATTTCCATCTTTACTCCTAGTTCCTTCTGGAAATATTGCTAAAGAATATCCTTTTTTCAATAATTCCACTCCATGATTGATTGTTTTTATAGCTTCTCTTGGATTTTCTCGATCTAATGGGATACAATGTCCTTTTTCAAGCCATGTTCCAAGAACTGGTACCTTTAAAACTTCTTTCTTAGCAACAAATCCTACCAATCTATCTATTGTATAAAACATTATAGGTATGTCTAATATACTAGTATGATTTCCAATAAAAACACATGGTTCATCAGGTATATTTTCTAATCCTCTTACATCTAAATCTATACCAATAGTTTTTATTGTATATTTACTCCAAAGATATGCTGTTTGTTGAGCATATCTATCCGCTTCTTCCTGCCCTTTATATTTTTTAATCCACGAATGTTTTATAGCCTTACCCCTAAGAATTATCATGTACGCCCCGTACAAAATCCCTTTTATTATCATTAATTTACTCACACCTTTATTGTTTAATTATATCAATTATACTATTTAAAATATTTCACTTCAAGAAATACTCTAATAAATTTGTATATTTTTTTGTTATTTTGTTAAGTATTATTAATGCTTTGGAGGTTATTATGAGATTTTTTAAATTTTTACCCATTATTTTTATTATTTTATTATGTAGTTGTACAGTTCCCCCTTCAAGTTCTACTCAATTAATGGAAGTTCATTTTATCGATGTTGGTCAAGGTGATGCAATTCTAGTTCAGGTTAATAATAAAAATCTTCTCATAGATTCCGGTCCCAAGGAAAGCAGTTCTAATTTATTCAATTATCTTAACTCATTAAATATAAATAAATTAGATTATGTTATAGCTACGCACCCTCACGAAGATCATATAGGAAATATGTACTCCGTCATAAAAAAATTTGATATTGGTGAATTCTTTGCGCCTAAAGTAACACATACTTCAAAATCTTTTGAAAGAATGGTTGAATCTCTTATATCCAAAAACCAAAAGATTAATGTATTTGATACTAATACAACATCTATTAATCTAGGAAAAAGCATCCATATTTCTATATATTCACCCTCACCAAAAGATTATGGCGATAATCTAAATCTCTATTCTGCAGTATTTAGAATTCAATATGGAAGTACTTCTTTTTTATTCACTGGAGATTCTGAAAAAAATAATGAAGAAGAAATCCTAAACTCTGATTCATCCATCAGATCTAATGTCTTGAAAATAGCTCATCATGGTTCATCAACATCTACTTCTCAATCTTTTTGGGAGGCTGTCAACCCTGAAATTGCTATTATTTCTGTTGGAAAAGATAATAGTTATAATCATCCTAACTCACAAATTTTAAAATTAACAAGCTCTCTCGGGACTAAAGTTTATCGTACTGATAAAGATGGTACTGTAACTTTAATTTCTGATGGTACTAATATTTATAAAAAAACTTCCTCTAAATGATAGATGCTCCTAAATTAATTTAGGAGCATCTATCATTTAAGGATTTTATCCTTAAATCAATATATTGATAACAAACATCAAACTTCTTCTACTATCTCTATTGGTTTAATATATTTCTTCCATGCAGTAAACATCGAATATAAACTTACTACATCTTGTTCATTATACAATAATATATTTTCAATTTTTTCATTTGGCATTCTCTCAATATATTCTTTATCTTTTAATACTTTATGGAAAGTTTTAGCTAAATTTGAACCGCTGATTAATTCGCTCTCTCTATGTATATCAAATACTTTTTCAAGGTTTTTTAATCCTATAGAAGTCTTTTTATCCATCTCATATTCTTTTTGAATATCTACTGATTCATATTCCCTAATAAAATCATAATAAACACCATATTTATTAAATAAGTAGTTTATTACAGTAAAATCATTATTTCCTGAAAAGGTTACTATAGCTTTTTTACCCTCTTCTTTCATGTTTATAAAATATTTCTTAGCCAATATCAATATATCTACTACATCATTTTTTCCTTCTATCATATATTGAGTAACATGAAGTTTTTTATCCTTATCATCAAATACACATGCTCCAAAAACACCTACACACTTAGGTTTTTTATATACATAATGTTCTAAATCGAAAAATATCAATTCTTCTGGTTTAAACTTAACATTTTCTCTTTCTAGAATATACTCTAAATCTTGTTCCTCTACTTCTATTATATTTTCTCTAATTATCAAAAATATCACTCTTTCTTCTTTATTCTTTCTTCCCCCTCAATTCAAATTTACTAAACTTTCTTTTTTCATTATATCATCTTATTTTATAAGTGAATATATAATTATTACTATTAAACGTAGCATTTTCAATTTATGTGATACTTTTATTATATTGACCAATTGTTAAAGTTTTGATATTATAATTATATGATAATGATTTTCAATTTGAGGTGAAATTTATGTGCATTTGTGATTTAAAACTTGGTGAAAAAGGTATTATAAATAAAATAAATGGCGATTCTAAACTCGCTAAAAGACTATCGGCCTTAGGTTGTATAGAAGGGACTGAAATTGAATTAAAAAGAATTGCTCCTTTAGGGGATCCAATTGTATTAAACTTAAGAGGTTTTGATCTTGCAATCAGAAAGAAAGACGCAAAAAATATATATTTGACAAAATAAAGGGGATGACATAATGAAAACAGTTGCCTTATTAGGTAATCCTAACGTAGGAAAAACAACTCTTTTTAACGCATTAACTGGCTCCAATCAAAGAGTTGGAAACTGGGCTGGTGTTACAGTAGATAGAAAAGAGGGTACTTTCGATGATGTAAAAATTGTGGACTTGCCTGGAATATACGCTATGGATACCTATTCTAATGAAGAAAAAGTATCAAAAGAATTTTTAGAAACTGGTGATGTTGATGTTATTTTAAATATCATTGATGCTTCAAATATAGATAGAAATCTTTATTTAACTACTCAATTAAAGACTTTTAAAAAACCTATTATTTTAGCAGTAAACATGATTGATGTTGCTGAAAAAAAAGGAATTAAAATAGATTATGATAAACTATCAGAATTATTGCAAGTTACAGTTATTCCGATTCAAGCATCAAAAGAATTAGGTATAAATGAAATTAAAGAAGCAATAAAATCTGATAATTTTTTAAAGTCACAAGATGATAACAATTATCAATTTTCTTCTGAAAAAGAAGCTTATGACTTTATTTCATCAATTTTAGAAAAATGTAATAAAACAGAAAATCCCGAGCATGAAACTTTAAAAGATAAACTTGATAATATTCTATTAAATCCATGGTTAGCATATCCAATTTTCTTTATAACTATGGCTTTAATTTTCCAAGTAACATTTAGTTGGATTGGACAACCTCTTTCTGATTTACTAGATGGCTTTTTAAATGATACTATTATTCCTTTTGCATCTAATATGTTATCAAATTCTAGTCCTTGGTTTAGTTCACTAATCATTGATGGAATAATTTCTGGTGTTGGTGGTATATTAGTTTTATTACCTATAATCCTATCACTATTTACTTGTATAACTATTTTAGAAGATAGTGGATATATGGCCAGAGTAGCTTTCCTTATGGATAAGGTTATGAGAAAAATGGGACTATCAGGGAAAGCATTTATTCCAATGATTGTAGGATTCGGATGCTCAGTACCAGCAATTATGACTGCTAGAACTTTAGAGAGTGAAAAGGATAGAAAGCTAACTGCTCTTCTTGTACCTTTAATGAGTTGTAATGCTAGATTACCTGTTTATAGTGTTTTCGCTGCAGTATTTTTTCCAAATAGTATAGGGCTAGTTGTAGCTTCTCTTTATTTTTTAGGAATACTACTTGCCTTCATAATGGGAATCCTATTTAAGAATACTTTATTTAAAAAAGATGAAGAACCATTCTTAATTGAATTACCTGAATACAAACTACCATCATTTAAAAATATTATAAATCAACTTTACGAAAAAAGTAAAAGTTTTATTATAAAAGCAGGAACATTAATTTTTGCAATGAGTGTAGTTTTATGGTTTTTATCAAACTTTAATTTTTCTGGTATGACAGATGTAAATAGCAGCATATTATCATCTATAGGTGGTTTCTTAGCACCAGTATTCAAACCTTTAGGTTTCGGAAATTGGCAAGCTTCAGTTTCATTATTAACAGGATTAATTGCTAAAGAAACTGTCGTTTCATCTATGAGTGTTATATTCGGTGGTAATCTTTCAGTTTTATTACCACTACATTTCACTGCCTTATCTGCACTATCATTTTTAGTTTTTGTTTTACTATATACACCTTGTATAACTGTTTTAGGTACTATGAAAAAAGAATTCGGCTTAAAAATGACTTTATTTTCAGTAGGATATCAACTTATTTTAGCTTGGACTGTATCATTCTTAGTATTTAATATCGGTTCATTAATTATATAAAGGAGATATGTATTATGGAAATTTTCGCAACAATTGTAATAGCTTTATTAGCATCATTTATAATATATAGAAATATAAAAAAATCTTCTAAAGGTAGTTGCAATTGTGGAAGTTGCTCTTCCCATTGTCCTAAATATAATAACAATAAAGAGTAACATTTTATATAAAAAAGGAGCCAATAGGCTCCTTTTTCATTATACTTTCTCTATTTTCTTTATAACTTCTTTATTTCTTTCTAATAACTTTGAGTAATAAAGCTTCATTGTTGCAGCTGTTGGCGAAGCAAGCAACATTCCTATAGGTCCAAAAAAGCCTCCTCCGATTACTACAGCATATATAATCCAGAAAGGTCTAACTCCAACCTTTCCTCCTATTAGTTTAGGATCTAAATACCAACCATCAAACATTTGTAATGTAAATAATGTTAAAAACACTATTATCCCTTTAGTTGGTGATACAAACACGTTTATTAAAAATCCAACTACTTCCCCTATAAACGGCCCGAAATATGGTATCATGTTAGTTATCCCTACAATTATAGAAAGTAGTAATGCATACTCTGATTTAACTATTGTAAGTAGTATAAATGCCATAATTCCAATAATAGTAGAATCTATAGCTTTTATCCCTATGTAAGTTCCTATCATATTATTATATATTCTACCAAATTCAATAACTTCTTTTGCTCTTTTCTCTTTTAATATTAGTACTAAAACTCTTTTAAAATCATTAATAAGTCTATCTTTATCTGATAAAACATATATAGATACTAAAAATCCTAATACTACCTTAACAAGCTGTGAAGATAAACTAAATAATGTATTAAATGATCCTTCTAAAAGATTAATAAAAACAGAACCTATTTTATCAATATATGACTGTATAGTTCCTAATGCACCCGTAGAGTTAATTATTCCATTTAACTGCTCATTACTAACTATATCATTTACAAAATTCTGAGCTGCA
>OGIX01001113.1_pt1 | contig 11651 bp, 17 predicted proteins | sample 1571901 | NCBI WGS metagenome assembly OGIX01 (sample SAMEA2582102, study PRJEB24529) | metagenome | biome: Human gut stool | place: China | collected 2011
ATATCAATTTTTTCTTTTGACATTTTCATAGTTGTTTACTCCTTTCAACAAATTCGGATTTGAATTCCTCAAAATCATAGGCATTCGCCGCTGATTATAGGGCGTTAATGAAGTCCTCTGAAACCGCCCCAAACAAAGGATTTTTCGCAATCTACTCACCGAATCCCTTTATTAAATGTTACACCGTTTCTACAAAGCCCGCGCAGCTCATAAGGGCAAAAGCAAGGGCAAGAAAAACCCATAACAGGATATAACAAGGTGTGGCAATCGGGAGCCTGTGACATACCTTGCCGACATCAACGAACAGGCAGCGGAACAAATGCTCCTGCTGACAGAGCAAATGGCCGAACGTGAGGGGGTCACCGAACAGCTCAAAGCGCAGGATCAGATGCAATGGGTGCAGCGGATGAATAACATCCGTGACAGGGCAACAGAGATCGTTAATCATGATCTGATCTACATATAAGGTAAAGGTATCGGGCGGCGGGGAGCAATCCCCGCCACTCTTATCTCTTTTGACAAATAATTGTACGGCTTATTCAGAAGTAGATATAGGTAGGAGTATATTCTCCGCCCAAATTTGCAATCAGCTTTGCTTTGGAGTGTGGCCAGAAAAAATGTGTTGCTTTGTTGTTTGAACAACATACAATCCTTCTAAGTATGTTTATAATAAATACAGAAAAACACAAAGGAGGTCTATCACTATGGCAAAGAAGCTTGATTTGAATAAAACTGTCTATGAATTGACACAGGAATACCCTGAGCTGATCGAGATCATGGCAGGGCTCGGTTTTACCGAGATCATTAAAAAGCCCATGCTGCACTCCGTCGGCAAGATCATGACGATTCCCAAAGGCGCGAAGATGAAGAATATCTCTATGATGGATGTCGTGACAACCTTGATGGGCAAAGGCTTCGAGCTTGTCGGTGAGATGCCGGACATGTCTTCTGCGCCGCAGGCTGGTGCGGAGAAAACAAATGTGAACAATCCTCCCGCAAGCCGCACCGAACAGCTCAAGACCTATCTGAAAAGGCTGGGCGAAGGCGAAAAACTGGAGACTGTACGGGCGGACTTCGTCCGTGAGTTTAGCGACGTCGAGGCATCGGAGATCATGCAGGCGGAACAGGAGCTCATGAAAGAGGGAACACCGCTTTCTGAAGTGCAGAGGCTCTGCGACGTCCACTCCGCCCTGTTCCATGGCGCGACAACCGAGGAGAAAATAGCCAATGCAGAAAAGGAAGTCGAAGCCTCCCTCCTGCGAAAAAAGGCGCATGAGGAGCTGGCAAAGAGAGACTCCTTCCCCAAAAAGGACTACACGGATAAGAACGCCCGCGCCGCCGAACTGGAGGCAATAGCCGGGCATCCTCTGTACACGCTGACAAAAGAAAACGACGCGCTTACCGATTTGCTTGCCAGATTTAAGGAGGGCAAGGATGAATCGCTTATCCCGGCGATTCGTGATCTTTCGATCCATTATGCCAAAAAGGGCGATATGCTCTATCCCCTGCTGAAGGTGAAATACGGCGTCTCCGGTCCCTCCGATGTGATGTGGACGGTGGACGACGAGATTCGCGATGAACTTAGTGCGCTTGCAAAGGAAAACGATCACGGCGCAGAATGGAGCGCCAGGCTGGACGCCGTGCTGACCCGGGCCGAGGAAATGATCTACAAGGAGCAGAACATCCTGTTCCCAATCTGCGCAGTGAACTTCACAGAGGAGGAATGGTACGGCATCTACCACGACGAGAAGGATTACGACCTGTGCTTCGGCGTGGAACAGGAACGCTGGGAGACTGCGGAGGGCAGGAAGGTTTCCACAGTCTTCGATGCGGTGGGCGAGATCGTAATGCCCGGCGGTCACATGACCGTGGAACAGCTGACCGCGCTTTTGAATACGATCCCGATGGAAATTACCTTTGTGGATGCGGATAACATTAACCGCTTCTTCAATGAAGGACCGAAGGTCTTCAAGCGCCCCGGCATGGCCATTGACCGGGAAGTGTTCTCCTGCCATCCGCCAAAAATCGAGCCGATGGTGCGCCAGATCATCGACGATTTCAGGAACAATCGCCGTGACGAGGTGCCTGTCTGGATGGAAAAGGGTGGCCGCACGATGCTGGTGAAATACATGGCGGTGCGTGACAATTCAGGAGCGTATCTCGGTACGGTGGAGCTTGTGCAAGACATGGAGTTTGCAAAAACATTTTTTCTTGGCGAAAACAAGTAGTGCCGGGTAAAACAAAAGTCTTCCCGTCTAAGTCGGCGAGAAGACTTTTTGCTTAATAATCATGTTGATCCATTTAGCGTGAACTCGTTCTTGTGGTAAGTAATCAATCCGTCCTTCTGCATCTTGGACAGTTCATTGGACATGGCGCTGCGGTCTACGGCAAGATAGTCGGCAAGCTGCTGGCGGTCGAAGGGAATGGTAAAGCGCGAGCTTCTGTGTTCCAGCGCCTGCTCCGAAAGATAAGAAAGCAGGCGTTCCCGGAGAGATTTTGACGCGGTATGCATCATGCGCGAAGAGAGATTCAGGTTCTTCTGTGCGGAAATCCGAAGCATATTCTGAATGATGCGGGTATGGAATGCGCATCCTCTCGGGCAGGTAGTCAGCATATTCCGCATACTCAGAAAGAGTACTTCGGTCTCCTCGCAGGCAACAACGTCGCAAAGCAGCTCCTTGCCGGGAATTGCCGCATAGTTTTCTGCAAAAACCTGTCCTTTTCCCACATGACCGAAAATATGGCTGTTTCCCCAGTAAAAATTGACGACGATATTCACACTGCCGGATTCCACAAGCCCGATTTCGCTGACAGAGGACCCCGCCCGGATAATAATCTCATCCTTTTTGTATTTGCGCTCTTTCGCACCCAGGCAGCTAAGCAGCTCCGAGATTTCGCTCTCGCTGATTCCATGAAACAGCGGCGTGTTGGAAAGAAAAAAAGTATTCATGAAAATCATCCTTCCGTTGTTGCAACAACATACGCGTTGTTTCGATTATAGTATAATCAGAGCAGAAAATCAAGAACAGGGAGGAAAAACTTATGGGAACCACAGTTGTAAACAGGAAAACCTTGATCGGTGAAATCGTAAACCAGTACCCGGAAACGGCGGAGGTGCTGCTCGGAATCGGTATGCACTGCCTCGGCTGTCCAGCTTCCCAGGCGGAGAGTCTTGAGGATGCCTGCGCCGTTCATGGGGTTGATCCTGAAAGCGTCATAAAGGCCATCAACGATAAAATCGCCGATAGCGGAAAGTAAGCGGATCATGAGCGCATTTTTAGGACCAATCCACTTCTGGCTGTATAACAAGATTGGCAAGCAGGAGGAACTCACCAAAGCGATTGCCTCCATGGCTGCCGGGAACGGCTGGATTTCAGATCGTACTGCTTACATCAGAGACCTGCCCGCATTGGAAGACGTCATTGATGAAAGCAATATCCACGGCTGGCTTCAAGATCAGATTCATGATGCGGAAACGAGGTATGCGGATTTGATTCAGACTGTCCTTACCACGCATCCCGAAAGATTGGAGGAAATCAGCAAAGTCGCGTTTCGCTATGGCCGGAGGAACGGAAGGGACGCAGAAAAAGCTACGGACGTTTTCCGCATCTTTGAAGATTTCTTCGTCAACGGTATGCCGTGTGACAGAGTGAATGCTGTCGTAACTGAATCCGATGATGAAGTCTCTTGGCAAATGACGCAGGATATTCACACACAGTACTGGAACGGAGAGACGAATATCTACTACGAGCTCCGAGACTGCGTGATGCGCGGCATGTTGGATGGTACTCCTTTTGCGCTTGACAGTCGGGACGATGCCCGCTTTACGATCAAAAGAACATGATGATGAAGGAGAAGGTCGGAGAAGTATTCTCCATCGCAATGGACAATCCGGCGATTCCCGGCTGCACGATCTCCAAAGCCGTGCATGACGGAGCAAACGACATCATTTGCTTTTCCTTGGCCAGGAATACGGATATCAGCGCAGAGATTTATCCGTATCACAAACTGATTATTATGGCGGAAGGCGTCATAGAGATCTACGGGGCAGACGGCTTTAGGCGGAACCTCCATACCAGCGAGAGCATTATAACCCTAACGGATACACCGATGGGAATACGAACAGCGGAAGGTGCTGTTTATACAGAAGTTTCGATCAGGAGGAGCGATATCATGAACGAGGCAATCAAGGCGGGTGAAGTTTTCAGACTGGCAGAAATTGTCCCCTATCAGGACGGCAAGATCGTCAACATGGATGTCGTGCATAACGACAAGATGAAGTTTGTTATCATGGCCTTTGATGCGGGCACCGAATTGTCCGAACACGCCGCTCCGGGCGAAGCGCTCATCTTCGTGTTGGATGGCGAGGGCGTGATCGGCTACGAAGGAAAAGAACATCCCATCAAAGCCGGTGAGAATTTCCGTTTTGCCAAAGCAGGAATTCACAGCGTCAAGGCAGCCAAGCGGTTTAAGATGGCACTGCTGTTGACCCTAGAATCATAAAAACGAAGAAGGCGAAGATCTGACAAGGGTGTAACCATCGTGCGCATGGAGGTGCCCTGCTGCGGAGGCCTCGAAATGGGGGCAAAAAATGCGCTTCAAGCAAGCGGCAAGTTCATCCTGTGGCAGATTGTGACGATTTCCCGCGACGGAAGAATTCTTGATTAAATGAGGAGAAAACGAAATGGACAAGTACCTATGTGAGCCCTGCGGATATATCTACGATCCGGCGATCGGCGATCCGGAAGGTGGAATAGCTCCGGGAACAGCATTTGAAGACATTCCCGATGATTGGGTGTGCCCAATCTGTGGTGTGGGAAAAGACATGTTTGTAAAGGCCGACTAAGTGAATGGCAAAAAACGAAAGGAGCAAAAACCAATGAAAAAATGTGAAATGTTCTGCTATCAGTGTCAGGAGACGGCGAGGGGCACCGGCTGCACAAAGGTCGGCGTATGCGGAAAGAGACCCGAACTGTCGTCCATGCTCGATCTGCTGATCTATGTGACGAAGGGGCTTTCCTGCGTGACCACTAAACTCCGGGAGGAAGGAAAAGAGATCGGAAAGGACGTCAACCATCTCGTGACCGTCAACCTGTTTACTACGATTACCAACGCGAACTTCGATCGCGACGCAATCGTTGCGAGAATCAAGGAAACGCTCAAAGTCAAGGAAGACCTGCGCTCGAAGCTGACTGACCTGGACTCCCTGCCGGAAGCGGCGCTTTGGAACGGAAGCGAGAGTGAGTTCGACGCAAAAGCGGATTCCGACGCGGTCGGCGTTCTCTCGACGGAGAATGAAGACATCCGTTCCTTGCGCGAGATGATTACCTACGGTCTCAAGGGGCTTGCGGCATACTCCAAGCACGCCAACGCCTTGATGCAGGACAACGAAAAAATCGACGCTTTCCTTCAGCGCGCACTGGCAAAGACTTTGGACGATAGCCTCACAGTTGACGATCTGGTGGCGCTGACGCTGGAGACCGGGAAGTTCGGCGTGGACGGCATGGCGCTTCTCGATTCCGCCAATACCGGCGCATACGGAAATCCTGAAATCACAGAGGTCAATATCGGCGTCCGGAACAACCCCGGCATTTTGATTTCCGGTCATGACCTGAAGGATCTGGAACAGCTTCTGGAGCAGACAAAGGGCACGGGAGTGGACGTCTACACTCACTCCGAAATGCTTCCTGCGCACTATTATCCGGCATTCAAAAAGTACGATCACTTTGCAGGGAACTATGGAAACGCATGGTGGAAGCAGAAGGAGGAGTTCGAGACCTTCAACGGACCGATTCTCATGACCACGAACTGCATCGTTCCTCCTGCCGATTCCTACAAGGACAGACTGTGGACAACCGGTGCCGCAGGTTATCCGGGATGCCGCCACATCGAAGGCGAGTACGGAACCGTCAAGGACTTCTCTGCCATCATCGAACAGGCTAAGACTTGTGCACCGCCGCAGGAAATCGAAACCGGAAGCATCATCGGCGGTTTTGCGCACGAGCAGGTCTTTGCTCTGGCGGATAAGGTCGTGGAGGCCATCAAGTCCGGCGCGATCCGCAAGTTTGTAGTTATGGCGGGCTGCGACGGCAGAATGAAGTCCAGAGAATATTACAAGGAATTTGCTGAAAAACTGCCGAGGGATGTGGTAATTCTAACCGCAGGCTGTGCCAAGTACAAGTACAACAAGCTTGCTTTGGGAGATATCGGCGGCATTCCCCGCGTGCTGGATGCCGGACAGTGCAACGACTCTTATTCTCTGGCGCTGATTGCCCTGAAATTGAAGGAGGTCTTTGGACTGGACGATGTCAACGACCTGCCGATTGCGTTCAATATCGCATGGTACGAGCAGAAAGCAGTCATTGTGCTTCTCGCCCTGTTGTATCTGGGCGTCAAGAATATCCATCTGGGTCCGACGCTCCCCGCCTTCCTCTCTCCCAATGTGGCGAAGGTGCTGGTGGAGAACTTCGGCATCGCCGGTATCGGCACGGTGGACGAAGACCTAAAGCTTCTTGTCGGTGAGACAGCATAAAAACATACCTTCAGTTTATATTGACGCCCTGCAAGCCTCAAACTTGCAGGGCGTTCCTATGTATGCACCGCAGGGGCTTCCTGCGGTGTATTTTTCTGTCTTAGCGTCCTCTGTCATAATCGTGGCTGCGGGGTCGTGTTTGCTGCCGCCGTGCGTCATTCCGGCGTTTGGCCTCCGCCTCCATATCCCGGAGCTTCTTTCGGATGCTCTCCTTTTCAGGCGGTTTCTGCTGGGGCTGCTGCCCTCCGTGGACTTGCCGCTCCCATGCGGCCAGGTCACGGTTGTACTGCTCCACAAGGGCGGTGGCGTCGTCATACGTCCTCTTGAACGCCTGTACGTCGGGGTAACCGTCCTCTTTGAGGATACCGGGCAACAGGTCCATCCGACGGTCAATTTCCTGTTGTACACCTGAAATCTTTTCCTGTAAGGCCTTACGCTCTTTGCCCCTGAAAAGCCCGGTCGTCTCGGCAAGCTGCTTTTCCAACTTTGGAAGCTCCCCGTGCATGAGTTGCTTGATGGCCCTGGCTTCGTCCTGTACCTTGACCATCAGCTTCTGCATGGTGCGGTATTCCGCCATATCAACTGACAGCGTAGGCTTGGGCGGGATCTCTGTCTCCCGAATCAATACCTGTAGGATTTCCTTGGCCTTTTGGATGATACCCTGGAACAGTCCCGGCAGCCAGCCGTGCTTCTGTACGGACCGGGTGGCCTCGTCGTAGACGTGTTCATTTCTGATCTCTATGATCTTGGATTCTTCGATCCCGGATACCAGCGCCATATCCGCCGTCCTGTTCCAGTCCTGCCGTGCGGCATTATCCGCCTCGATCTCAGCCTCTTTCGGATTGTTCTTCCCGATCTTCTTGGTGGGGAGGTAGACGCTGTTCGGGTCAAAGACCTTTAGCCGCCTCTCCGGGTCGTGAATGTGGCGGTTAATCAGAGCGGTGTAGAACTGCTTGGCTTCATCCAAGAAAAGCTCATTCTTGAATACCTCGTCCTTTGCCGTGAACAGGTGTTTTTCGTATGTGGATTGAGGAAGAAGTCAAGCCCGGCAATCTCTCCAACGGCACGGTGATGGCCTATCAGGGCGCTGTGGGGCACATCAAGCAATTCCCCATCGGCAGCCGGAAGCTCAAAACCGTGACCTCGGAGCATTTGCAGATGTTCTTCGATCTCCTGTCTTTCGGAGGCACCAATGCCGACGGAACGAAGGTCAAGCCCATCAGCAAGGGCTATATGCGGCAGTTCTCGGCGGTGATGCAGGGAGCGTTCCGGTTTGCGGTCTTCCCCAAGCGGCTCATTACCTTTAACCCCATGCAGTATATCAAGATTAGGCAGAAGCAGGAATGCTACTAGCTGTTCAATGAGGACAGCGAGGACGGGCTGACAGTCCCGACGATTTCCTATGATCAGTTCAAGACCCTGACGAACTATCTGAAAAAGAAGGATAACCCGGCGCTCCTGCCCATTCAGATCGCCTACTATACCGGGCTTCGGATCGGCGAGGTCTGCGCCCTCACATGGCAGGACATTGACCTCAAGGAGCAGACCATCACGGTGCGGCGCAGTATGCGCTACAACGGGACAAGGCACAAGCCGGAGGTCGGCACCACCAAGCGGAGCAAAATCCGCACGGTAGTGCTTGCCGCCCATCTTCAGCACCTGTGCCGGGTTGTAGCAGAGCAGCAGCGAGGTGTTGGGAAGGTTCAGGCAGGCATCGTCCTCGTCAAAACAGGGCAGGATACCGGGAGCTTCGTCCAGCGTGATGACGGTCAGCTCCATATCCGGGGCAATGGCTGCGAGGTAGACCTCACCGCCCCGGTTTGCCGCCAGCGCAGCGCAGATACGCACATCAATGGTGATCTCCTCGGAGCGGATGGTACGGGTAGCGTTGTTTTTCATAGGCGTTTTCTCCTTTGTTTGCAAAAGAAAAAGACCCCATCGGGTCTTTCGTTACGGTATAAGTCAGCGTTCGTTCTGCCGCTGCTGTTTGCGCTGCCACTGTTCCAGCAGCTTGATGATGGTGTCCTCCATCTGTTTCGGAGTGTAGCTACGGGGAAAGTATTTCCGCAGGGTGTCGTTTTTGATGACCACCTTGTCCAGCTCGTCCTTTTTCTCTTCTCCCATGACCGCAAAGGCAACGTCATACGAGAAGTGCCCTTCCTGCGCCAGCTTTTTAAGCCGCTGCGCTTGGGAAAGGGACGGTGCATTCTGGGTGTCGTTCATCGCTTCTAAAAAATCCCGCTGTTGGGCTTCGTCCAGATAGGACAGTTCCACAGCGGGATTAAAGGCAATTTTCTTTTCGTCTACCATGTCCAGCAGTTCGGGGATGAGGTTGGTCAGGCGGATGAATCGGTGCACCTGACGTTCACTTTCGTTTGCGTCTGCGCTCACTTGCGATACGCTCCACAACTTCTCGCCAACTTGGCGAGAAGTCAAATCCGACCTAGCACCTTGATTTTTTAGAGCCTCCAGCTTCATTTTGTAGGCAAACGCCCTCTCGCTGGGCAAGATGTTCTCACGTTGGAGATTGCTATCCACCATAAGCAGAACTGCGGCATCATCATCCATCTGACGGACGATGACAGGCAGGGCATCCAGCCCGGCAAGCTGTGCGGCGTGCTGACGGCGGTGCCCGGAGATGATCTCGTAGCCACCTTCCGGGCGTGGGCGGGCGATCAGCGGAGACAGCACACCGTACTGCTCTACGCTCTCTACGGTGCGCTGCATGGATTCATCGTCCAAGACCTTAAAGGGGTGGTTTTTGAAAGGGAACAGCTCTCCGATGGGAATCTGCTGCACCTGCTCCCGCTGCTGTTCCTGCCGGGATTCCTCGGTGGAGAAAATGTCATCTGCCCCTTTCAGCGACACGTTTAAGCTGTTTTTCGGCATCAGCCAGCACCTCCTTCGTCAGAGATTGGTAGGCTTCTGCCACCTTGCCTTTGGGGTCGTGCTGGAAAATGCTCTTACCCACAGCACTGATTTCCGCAGCGCGGACAGACCGGGGAATGGTCTGGTCGAACACTTTAATCCTGCTGCCGTAGGCACCTCGAATCAGGTTGTCGATCTGCTGTCCATAGTTGGTGCGGCTGTCGGTCATGGTCAGCAGAATGCCCTCAATTTTTAATTTCGGGTTTATCTGCCGCCGGACCTTCTACACCGTCTGCAAAAGCTGTTCCAAGCCTTTTGCGGACAGGTACTGCGCCTGCACGGGAATCAGGGTGGTGTCTGCCGCCGCCAGTGCGTTGATGGTGAGCATCCCCAGCGAGGGGGTGCAGTCCAACAGAATGAAATCGTAGTCGTGCTTTGCACCTTCCAGCACCTGTTTCAGCATCTTCTCTCGGTTCATGCTGTTCACAAGGGCAACTTCTAACCCTGCCAGTTCGATATTGGCTGGAATCAGGTCAACACCTTCTGCATGGTGCAGAACACCCTCGCCGGGTGGAATGCTCTGGTCGTTCATGGCTTTTGCCATCAGGGTAGAAAGCGTAACAGGCAGTTCATCGGGCTGCTGCCAGCCCATGCTGATGGCAATGTCCGCAGCAAATATAAATCCGCACGCAGTGCACACAACTAGCCATAGGAGCGAAGCGACTATGGTCAAGCGGCCCTGCGGGTCGGCATCCACCAGCAGCACCTTTTTGCCTTCCCGTGCAAGCCCCACGCCCAGATTTTCGCAGGTCGTGGTTTTGCCGGTTCCGCCTTTCTGATTGACGATGGCAATCGTGGTTGCTTTTTTCGACATTTTCATCACCCCCTGTTCAATAAATCATGATTGGTTTGGTTCTGGTAATAAAGCTGCATGGTCGTGGGTGCATTGTAGAGTGCCGCCAGCAGATACTGCTTCATGTTCCGGACCGGTGCGGTACTTTCCGCAAGGCACTTCAGCACAAAGCGGATATGGTCTGCATTCAGCTTCATGAATCGGCTGCGCACGACCTCCGCAGGCTTGTCGTCCCCTGCCACCCGCAGCAGCTTGCGTTTGGTGGAACAGGTGTCCACAAGCAAGTCCACGATCTGGTAGATGGTGTCCTCATCGTCCGGGCAGGCCCGGAGCAGCAAGTCCACCACCCGGGAAAAGCTGCTGTCCTACCTGTCTGCCGAATCCATCCGGCAGTCCTCCCTCTCCTTTGACATTCCCTTTGACCGTCAGCAGTTGGCGGATTTTCTCTGCGTGGAGCGTGCCGCCATGTCGGTGGAGCTTTCCAAGCTGCAAAAGGAAGGGCTGCTGGTCACAAAGCGGAATCATTTTGAGCTGTTGACCCGTTGACCGTTCCATGCGCCGCCCGCAGACGTTTTCGCCGGGCAGTTCTCCTGTCAGGATGCACTGGCATAAAAAGAGCGGACAAGCGTTTTAAGGGCGTCCGCTGAAGGATGTATTGTTTTCGTCACTCGATAAATGGGAATTTATGTCAATGCGAACTCAATCTCATCAAGTTTATTTGTTATTGCGTTCTTTCTCCCTGTCTCCTTAAAGCCTATTCGACGATAGAGTCTCCCAGCATTTATATTATTCTCAAGAATCCACAGCGTAGGGGTATCCGTACATTGGCCTACTGCGTATAGTAACAATTTCGTTCCATAACCCATGTTTTGCATATCTGGAAGAATATAAAGATCCTCTATTAAACCCTTTGTTACAGAAACAACCCCTATTGGTTTTTCTTCTACAAGCATATAGAGCTTTGTTCCGTTGTTCATCTTGTTTCTCAAATACTCCCGTTGCCGATCTGGCGTGTGTGTTTCTATGAAATCAGGAGTACAAAATGCACGATGCGATTCCTTCCAGGATATTGAATGGATGGTTGCGGCTTGAAGAAGATTTGTTTCATCTACAGGTACTATCATACTTACCTCCACAAATTCCGAGTTATCCCCCTCAGTATACCACGCTTTTTCCCTGCGGAAAAGATACCGCGCACAAAAGGCCTCTCCGGCAACTATCCGCACTCCGGCTCATACACTTTAACAACTATGTACCGGGAGGGATATCGTGTGCTGCTGACCTTACTGCAATTTTTCGCCACAAAATTTCTGTTTCTGGCGCTCCATCTGGAAGCGGGCAGTTTCCCCCGCCCGCTCAGCCCACAGGAGGAGATCCGGACCTTCGCCGATCTGCGGG
>OGIX01001118.1_pt1 | contig 11501 bp, 10 predicted proteins | sample 1571901 | NCBI WGS metagenome assembly OGIX01 (sample SAMEA2582102, study PRJEB24529) | metagenome | biome: Human gut stool | place: China | collected 2011
GCGAGCTGGGTTCAGAACGTCGTGAGACAGTTCGGTCTCTATCTATCGTGGGCGTTGGAGTTTTGCGCGGGTCTGACACTAGTACGAGAGGACCGTGTCGGACGGACCTCCGGTCTGCCGGTTGTGCCGCCAGGCGCACCGCCGGGTAGCCGCGTCCGGCCGGGATAAGCGCTGAAGGCATCTAAGCGCGAAGCCCTCCGCAAGATGAGAACTCCTTTACATGAGGGCCGTCAGAGACGATGACGTTGATAGGGCGCAGGTGTAAAGGCGGCGACGCCAAAGCCGAGCGCTACTAATTGCCCGAAGCTTTCCCCGTGCGCGCGTTCTTTCAGTTGGCTCCTGGAGAGTCCCCGCGGCTTCGGTCGCCGGCCTTACGGTCCCTTGCTTGTGGCGATGGTCACCCCCTCCCCCCGCATGTCCGGGGCGGACGGAACTGACGCATCCGGCGCGGGCGCTGCGTGTCCCGCCCGTGGTGCATGACATTCAGGTGGTTATTGCGGTGGTGTCCCACCTCTTCCCATTCCGAACAGAGAAGTTAAGCCCACTTGCGCCGATGGTACTGCAATGCAATGCGGGAGAGTAGGCAGCCGCCTCCTTTTTTGGGGTCGTTCCGGCCCCGGCCTCCCCGGCAGCCCGTAGGGCAGCCGGGGAGGCTTTTTTCGTGTGTGTGCCCCGGGCCTGGGACCCGCCCTTCCTGACATCACCCTCCCGCTTTCCTGTCATCCGCCGTCATTCTGGTTTCCAGTCCGTTGCGGGCGGAAATGACGGCATGACAGGAAAAACGGGAAAAACTTGATAACAGGTATTTGTGTGTTGACTTTCATCAGATGGCTGTCTGATTTTCCGCTTCTTTTTGTACCTTTGCAAATGCAATATGAAATATCACATTAAGACAGTTGTTGTTTGGATGCGGCGCATAAGACACTCCCGTGGCTTTGGAGTCCAATCGCCGTGGGCGTATCGTTTTATCCGCTACGTTGTCAATGAGCATTATCCATATTATGCTTTTGCGGAGTTAGAGCAGGAAATGGGATATGCCGGCAAATTGGCCAATAAGATGGGACGCCTTTATTTTCGGTTAGCTAATTATCTCCAGCCGAGAGTTGTTTTCTCCTTTTATAGTAATAGGATATTTTGTGGGGAAAGAGAGATTTTGATTGTTGATAAGAAAATCAAGGAGGATGGAACTCGAGATTTTTCGGGGATCTACGAGAAATATTTAAAGAGAGGTTGTCGAAATACAGAAATCATTTCTTTGGCTTCCACTTCCGATGCCGATGTCTCAGACGCAAAAGATATTCTCGGTGCATATACTGGTTTGCCGTTAGTGCGGATGGCTTATTCAAACCATAGCGATGCACTTTTTGAAGAGGTGGCGAGTGCTGCGAATGAAGACACGGTTTTGATCATAGAAGGGATTATGAAGAGTAGAATGGCGCGGAATTTTTGGAAGAAGGTGAAGCGGGATATGCGCACTGGGATAACTTTCGATCTCTATTATTGTGGTATTGTCTTCTTTGACCATACACGGTTTAAGCAGCATTATCTTGTAAATTTTTAATATAGCTGTCATTTTTAAGTTTTATTGATGTTACAATATTTAAAATAATCATCAAAAAACTTGCAGATAGGATTTATTTTATTACCTTTGCGCCCACTAAAATGAGTAAACTTTAAGACTATGTATTGGACACTGGAATTGGCTTCAAAGCTGGAAGATGCACCATGGCCTGCAACTAAAGACGAGTTGATAGACTATGCTACTCGTTCGGGTGCACCTCTGGAAGTTCTGGAGAATTTGCAGGAGATAGAAGATGAAGGTGATGTCTATGAGAGTATCGAAGACATTTGGCCTGACTATCCAACCAAAGAGGATTTCCTCTTCAACGAAGACGAATATTGATATTCATTCGAATACGCACAAGGTCGTTTCTCTTAAGGAAGCGGCCTTGTCGTTTATGCAATAATTTCTTAAAGCGGCCGTTATATCAACGTGTTTAAACGCTTTATCACCATATTGTTCTTGTCCGGCATCATCTCTATTGAGGTGGAAGCCCAATATGATCCGTCGTTCAGTCACTATTTTGACATGGAGACGGCCTACAATCCTGCTGCAGCCGGCAAGGAACCCAAACTCAATTTTATCGCTGCATACGCACTTGATTTGGCTGGTTTTGAACATAATCCCAGGAGTATGTATTTTGCAGTAGACCGACCCTTTTACTTCCTAAAATCATACCACGGTGTGGGGCTTCAATTTTTGAACGATCAGATAGGTCTTTTCAAGCATACCCGTGTCAGTTTGCAGTATGCTTATAAGCATGGCCTCTTTGGTGGTACCTTGAGTGCCGGTGTTCAGGTCGGACTGTTAAGCGAAAATTTTGACGGCAGTAAATTGGATGTGGGAGACAGCAACGATCCGGCTTTGAGCGGAGCAACACTAAAGGGCAACGGGCTCGATCTGGCTTTCGGACTCCATTATATACATGGAGCATGGTATGTGGGAGTGGCCGGTCAGCATCTCAATGCTCCTTTGATAGAACTCGGTACTACCAACGAATTGCAAATAGACCGAACCTATTATTTGACAGGCGGATACAATATAAAATTAAGAAATCCGTTTCTAACAATAAAGCCATCGGTACTCGTGCGCACTGACGGCACATCGTGGCGAGAGGATATAACCACCCGGTTGGTCTACACCAATGATAAGAAAATAATGTATATCGGTGCCGGTTACAGCCCTTCCACCTCGGTCACATTTTTGGTCGGGGGCACTTTCCACGGATTTGTTGTGGGATATAGTTATGAAATGTACACCTCATCCATCAACCCCGGTAATGGCAGCCACGAACTTTTTGTCGGTTATCAGCATGATATCAACCTTGTGAAGAAAGGACGGAACAAGCATAAGAGTGTTAGAATCCTTTAGGGATGTGTGCTGTCTTTCAGATGGGATGAATAACTTGGTGTGTAGATGGAAATGTAAAGAAAGTGCATTGATGAGCACAGTATATTAAAATAGATAAATGAAAAGGAATTAAAACCAAATATGAAAAAAGGTATCATGATATTGGGCCTTGGCCTTATCGCTTTGACCCTTTCCGGATGTTTCAGTGCTAAGTCAGCTTCTGTCTCCGGACGGGGTGGAGAGGTTGTGGGGATCAGTGGCAGGAGTTTCAACGAACCGGCCCCTTATGGTATGGTAAGAATCAACAGAGGCTATCTCAAGATGGGACTTGCCAACCAAGACTCGCTTTGGGGCAAGGATACACCGGTAAAAGATATATCCGTAGACGGTTTTTGGATGGATGAAACAGAGGTGACAAATTCCAAATACAAGCAGTTTCTCAACTATGTGAAAGATTCCATCATCCGCACCCGATTGGCCGATCCGGCCTATGGAGGCGATGAGACCTATATGATTACGGAAGACAAGAATGGTGATCCTGTGACTCCCCATCTTAACTGGAAGAAGGCTTTGCCACGCAAGCCTAATGAAGACGAGTTGCGTGCATTTGAGAGCTTGTACACCACCAATCCTGTGACCGGAGAGAAACTTATCGACTGGCGGCAGATGAACTACCGCTATGAGATATATGATTACGCGAAAGCTGCCTTGAGACGCAATCGGATTCGCCCCGAGGAGCGTAATCTGAATACCGACCTCACGGTTGATCCCAATGAGGTGGTGATGATTTCCAAAGATACGGCCTATATCGATGATGAAGGGCGTATCGTAACCGAAACCATCAACCGCCCGCTTTCCGGCCCGTGGGATTTCCTCAACACCTACATCGTTAACGTTTATCCCGATACCACATGTTGGGTGAATGATTTCCAAAACTCGGATAATGAGGTCTATCTGCGCAGCTATTTCAGTAATCCTGCTTATAACGATTATCCTGTGGTCGGGGTTACATGGGAGCAGGCCAACGCTTTCTGTGCTTGGCGCACCGACTATTTGTTGAAAGGATTGGGGCCTGAAGCCCGTTTTGTGCAGCGCTACCGTTTGCCGACGGAGGCTGAATGGGAGTATGCTGCCCGAGGAAAGGACGGTACTGAGTTCCCATGGGAGAATCAAGATGTGAAAAATGGTGACGGCTGTTTCTATGCCAACTTCAAGCCTGACCGCGGAAACTATACTAAAGACGGAAATCTGATAACGAGTAAGGTAGGTATCTTCTCTGCCAATAGCAACGGGCTGTATGATATGGCCGGTAACGTAGCGGAGTGGACAAGTACCATTTTTACTGAAGCCGGTGTAGATGCGATGAACGACCTCAATCCGCAGTTGCAATACAACGCTGCCAAAGAGGATCCCTACCGTCTGAAGAAAAAGAGCGTGCGTGGCGGTTCGTGGAAAGACCCTGAGTCGTATATCCGTTCGGCCTGGCGCTCATGGGAATATCAGAACCAACCCCGATCGTATGTGGGATTCCGCTGCGTGCGCAGTCTGGCAACCACTTCGAGCACTAAGCAAAAAGCAACAAAGATAAAGAAAAGAAGATAAATATCATGGGAGAGTACAGTAAATTCAATATAGTCTATCGTCTGCAAAAGTGGATGGATAGCGTTCCCGGTCAGACATTCCTCAACTACGCCTATAGCTGGGGAGCCTCTATCGTTATCTTCGGTACGCTGTGTAAACTGACCCACATTCCCGGTGCCAACTTTTGGCTGTTCCTCGGAATGGGCACCGAAGTGCTTGTGTTTTTTCTCTCGGCCTTTGACCGGCCTTTCGATAAGACCGCCGATGGCCGTGATATTCCCACCCATGTCACTGAAGAGTATTTGGAGACCGGCAAGGTGACGTATGGACATGGAGACAATGTTTCGGAATCCAATGCTGTTTTGACATCCGCTCCCGGCCGACCTGTCGCCTTTAGTGGAGCAGAAGGAGCAAACTCTGTGGAAAGTGTTGCCGTAGCTGCATCTCACCAAGGGGCGTGGCTTGCCTCCCAACAGGAGATTTCCCCCGATATGGCCACAGCCCAAAACAGTTATGTGGAAGAACTGAAAAAGCTTGTAGAAACACTTGAGAAAGTGAATGAGCAGAGCAGCCGCCTCACTCGTGACAGCGAGGAAATGGAAAATCTCAACCGTACCCTTACAGGCATCAGCAAGGTTTATGAGATGCAACTCAAGGGAGCCAGTCAGCAAATCGGAACCATTGATCAGATAAACGAACAGAGTCGGAAGATGGCCCGGCAAATAGAGCAACTTAATAAAATATACACCCGTATGATAGAGGCTATGACCGTTAACATGAAAGTGGCCGCCCCGGGTGTCGCCTCTAACGCAGAAGAATAATGGCAATCAAGAAAAGACCCGTTTCTCCGCGCCAGAAGATGATCAATCTGATGTATGTCGTCTTGATGGCTATGCTGGCGTTGAACATCTCTACAGAGGTGCTCAACGGCTTCTCCATTGTGGAAGAAAGTCTGAATCGGACCACTGCCAACTCATCCGCGGAGAACAAGATGCTATATGGAAACTTTGCCGACCAGATGAAAACCAATCCGCAGAAGGTGAAAATGTGGTTTGAAAAGGCTACGCTGGTGAAGAATATGAGTGACTCGCTCTATAATTTCGCACAAGAATTGAAAGAGGCGATAGTCAAGGAGGCGGACGGAAACGACGGTGATGTGCGCAACATAGATAACAAGGACGATTTGGAAGCGGCGGCAATCGTGATGTTGGCTCCCGGAAGTGGTAAGGGCAAGCGGCTTTTCAACGCCATCAACTCCTATCGTGAACGCATCTTGAAAATGGTGACCGACCCTCGTCATCAGCAAACCATCAAGAGTAACCTGTCGACAACGGTGCCCCGGAACAGCAACACATTGGGCAAGAATTGGCAGGAATACATGTTTGAAAATATGCCCGTGGCTGCGGCTGTCACCCTTCTCTCCAAGTTGCAGAGTGATGTGCGGCAGGCCGAAGGGGAGGTGCTGCACACGCTGGTGTCGAATATCGATCTTAAAGATATTCGTGTCAACAAGCTGGATGCTTTTGTCATTCCTGAAAAAACGACACTCTATCCCGGTGAACAGTTTGCCGCCAACATAGTGATGGCCGCTGTGGACACCACACAGCAACCCGAAATCTATATCAACGGCAGCAGGGTGAACACCCGTGGCGGGCGTTACGCCTTTACAGCCGGTGGTGTGGGCGAACATTCGTTCAGTGGATATATGCTCATGCGTAATGGCAACGGAGATATCCTGCGTCGCAACTTCCTACAGAAATACGAAGTGATCACGCCCCCGAGTGGTGCTACCATAGCTGCCGACTTGATGAATGTGCTCTATGCCGGTTATCAGAATCCTATGAGTATCAGTGTGCCGGGTATTCCTCAGAATGCCGTGCGGGTTTCAATGAGTGGTGGTTCGCTCACCTCTACCAGCAACGGTCATTACGTGGCAGTTCCCGCCGCCGTGGGTCACGATGTCACTTTCACCGTCTCGGCCACCGACAAGGGAAAGTCCCGCACGATGGGCAGCTATACCTTTAAGGTGCGCAAACTGCCCGATCCGACAGCTTATATCGCTCTTGGCACCGACCGTTTCAAAGGCGGCTCCTTGGCCAAGGCCTCCCTGATGGGTGTCGGAGGCATCCATGCCGCCATCGACGATGGATTGCTTGACATCGAGTTCCGGGTGGTGGGCTTTGAAGCTGTTTTCTTCGACAACATGGGCAATGCTGTGCCTATGGCCGGCAACGGTTCACAATTCTCACAAAGCCAGCGTGAGGCTTTCAGAAAACTGTCGCACAACCGCCGTTTCTACATTTCCAAGGTGACGGCCATAGGACCTGACGGCATCACCAGAAAATTGCCGCAAGCCATGGAGGTGGTGGTCAAATGATAGTGGCTGAAAATCCCTTTCGGTCATAGAACTCCCACGAGACATTGATAAGCAAATTAAATCAGAACAGATAATGAAACGAATCCTATTCATATTGATGGCTGCCTGCATGGTTCAGGCTGTTTGTGCCCAGGCTCCGAAGCGCCGTGCCGAGCAGCAGGCAGCGCAGCGTTCCAATGCAAACACCCTCACTCCCCGTGCTCAGATAGAGTTTCCCACGATGGCTCCTATGCCCGAAGATGTGGTGTGGCGTCGCGACATCTACCGAGTGCTCGACCTCACCGAGGATGCCAACGCCGGCCTTTACTATCCTGTAGAGCCGTTGGGCAATCAGATGAACCTTTTCACCTACCTCTTCAAGTTGATGATGGTGGGCCCCTCACGCGGCGGCATCAATGCCTATGAGTATCGGCTCGACGGCAATGAAATCTTTAACGACTCTGCTCGCATCAAGCCTTTGCAGTTTCTTGATAACTATCACATCTTCTATGAGCGCGAGAATGGGCGTGTGCATCTTGACAACAGCGATATTCCATCTCGCGAGGTGAAGTCCTATTACATCAAGGAAAGTTCTTACTACGATCAGGCTACGGCCACTTTCCACACCAAAGTGATTGCTCTTTGCCCCATAATGGAGCGTGAAGACGATTTCGGAGACGGTGCCACGAAGTATCCACTGTTCTGGGTCAAGTATGACGACCTCGCCCCTTATCTCGCCAAACAGCAAATTATGACGAGCAATCTCAACAATGCGGCCATGATGAGCATTGACGACTATTTCACTCGCAATCTGTATAAGGGTAAGATTTACAAGACAACGAATATGCTCGGCCGCACATTGGCGCAATATTGTTCCAGCGACAGTGCCATGAACAAGGAGCAGAAGCGCATTGAACGCGAACTCGCCGAGTTTGAAAAGAACATTTGGGGCAATCAAGCTCGCAAGGATTCTCTCGATTCTATCGCCAAAGCCGGTGTCACGGAAAAAGGCGCCAAGGCCGTGAAGCGCAACCGCCGGAGCGGCGGCACGGTTACGGTGAAGAACCGGCGTGCCCGGAGCAGTTCCTCTTCGGGCAGTTCTTCGGCCCGTGTCACCGTGCGTCGTGAGCGTCATTAGCCAATTTTACGCAGACTGACTGAGGGGTGCGTGCCGGCCCACGGAATGTCTGTTTCCAATAGTAAAGGTTTAATTTAAGGAGAACAGATTATGAAAAAGTTATTTTCTTTAGTCTTGGTTGTCTCAGCGATGCTGTTTGCGACTGAGGCCGGCGCACAGATTAAGTTTGGTGTGAAAGGTGGTTTGAACGTGATCGATATGAGTTTCAACAGCAAGGTTTTGAGTGCATCCAACCGTACCGGATTTTATATCGGCCCTACGATGAAGTTCACGCTCCCCGTCATCGGGCTGGGTGTCGATGCTTCTGCTCTCTATGACTATCGTTCTGCCAAGGTGTCAGCCTTTGCCGATGACAAGACTGTGGTGTCTGATGAAACCGTCAAGCAGGAGCAAATTGCCGTTCCCGTCAATCTCCGTTATGGCTTCGGCTTGGGACAAACGGCCGAACTCTATTTCTTTGCCGGTCCCCAGTTTGGTTTCAATGTGGGAAACGACACGGAGAAGCCTATCAACTGGAAATGGAAGGAGTCCAATTTCAGTGTCAATCTTGGTGCAGGTCTGATGCTTCTTAACCATTTGCAGCTTAATGCCAACTACAACATCGCCTGCGGAAAAACTGCTGAAGCCACCTTCGACAAGGTGAAGACCGGCATTAAAGGCAAGTCCAACTCCTGGCAGATAGGTTTAGCCTATTACTTCTGATTTTCCTCTGCCAGCCATGAGGCAGGCGCAAAGTGAGACATATCGGGCAGATACTCCTTCATGGTGTATCTGCCTTTTTCGTTTTAGGTTTTGCTTTGAAAACCGGATATGAAAGTACCGGGCTAAATATCCATGATGGAAATTGCGCTTCTATCTTGAATGCCTACCGACAAAATACATTAAAAGCAGACAGTCGCTTGCCGATGTCTGCTTTTTTTTGATTATCTTTGTACCTCATGAACTTTGTCGATGTCATATTGCCGCTGCCTTTAGAAGGCACTTTCACTTACTCTCTGCCCCCCGACATGGAGCGGCAGGTGGCTGTGGGTGTGCGGGTGCTCGTGCCCTTGGGCAAGAGCAAGCGTTATATCGGCATAGTCGATGCAGTGCACGACCGCCGACCGGAGTTTGCCAGCAAACCGGTTATAGAGATACTCGATAAAGCCCCGGTGCTTTTTCCCCAGCAACTTCGGCTTTGGCACTGGATAGCCGACTATTACATGTCGCCCCTCGGTGAAGTCTACAATGCTGCCATGCCGGCCGGTTTGAAGTCGCAAGACAAGTACAAGCCCAAGATGGAGCTCTATGTCGGCTTGTCACAGAACTATCGCAGCGAGCAGGCCCTGCATGTCGCCTTGGGGCTGTTGGCCCGTTCGGCCCGGCAGCAGAAAGTGCTCACAGGCTATCTGGCCCTTTCCCATTGGGACAGTCTGGAAGGCAACGTGCCCCGCGAGGGCATTGTCAACATCACGCGCGACGAGCTTCTCAATGCCTCCCACTGTACGCTGGCCAACATCAAGGCACTCATAGACCGTGGCATCCTCTTCACCTACGAGTTGGAAGTGGGGCGGCTGAACAATGGAGGAGAACCGCATCTCGACCATGTTCATCCGCTCAATGAGGCACAGCAGGAAGCTTACAATCTCATTTTGCTGAAGATGATGGCCAAGCCGGTGGTGCTCTTGCATGGAGTCACCTCGGGCGGAAAGACCGAGATCTACATCCACCTCATCCAAAAAGCCCTTGCCGATGGCCGGCAGGTGCTCTATCTTCTGCCCGAGATAGCCCTCACGGTGCAAATCATGAATCGCCTGCGACGCGTGTTCGGCAACCGGCTGGGCATCTACCACTCCAAATACAGTGATGCCGAGCGGGTGGAGATATGGCAGAAACAGCTTTCGGCCAATCCCTACGATGTGGTGCTTGGTGCCCGCAGTGCTGTGTTTCTGCCGTTCAAGCGGCTCGGACTTGTCATCATCGACGAGGAGCACGAGACCTCTTTCAAGCAGCAGGAACCAGCCCCGCGCTATCATGCCCGTTCGGCAGCCATCATGCTGGCACAGATGTATGGGGCCAAGACGCTCCTCGGTACGGCCACTCCCTCTATGGAAAGCTACTACAATGCCCGTAGGGGGAAATACGGACTGGTGGAACTCACCACCCGTTTCAAGGGGATAGAGTTGCCCGAAATAGAAGTGGTAGACACCAAAGACCTGAAGAGGCGCAAGATGATGACCGGGCCGTTTTCCCCCCGTTTGCTAACGGCTGTGCGCTCGGCCCTTGAAAGCGGTCGGCAGGCCATTCTTTTCCAAAACCGCCGTGGCTTCGCGCCGATGATAGAGTGCCGTGTGTGTGGTTGGGTGCCGAAGTGTAAGAACTGTGACGTGTCGCTCACGCTGCACAAAAATCTCAACCTGCTCACCTGCCACTATTGCGGTTATTCCTACCCGGTGCCCACGGAATGTCCTAACTGCGGTTCGACCGAGCTCCATGGCCGGGGATACGGCACCGAAAAGATAGAAGACCGGATACGCGACCTCTTTCCCGAAGCGCGTGTGGCCCGCATGGATCTCGACACCACCCGCACACGGAACGCCTACGAGCGCATCATCGACGACTTCTCGGCCGGCCGCACCAATCTGCTCATCGGCACACAGATGATTTCCAAGGGGCTGGATTTTGACAAGGTGAGTGTCGTGGGCATCCTCAATGCCGACTCTATGTTGAACTATCCTGACTTCCGTGCATACGAGCACGCCTTTATGATGATGGCGCAGGTGAGTGGCAGGGCAGGACGCAAAGGGCAGCGCGGACTGGTGATTTTGCAGACGGGAAGCCCGCAGTTGCCGGTCATCCGGCAGGTGGTGCATAACGACTATGAGGGTTTCTTCGCTGACCTGTTGGAGGAGCGCAGGATGTTCCGCTACCCCCCTTTCTACCATCTCGTCAATGTCTTTCTGAAGCATCGTCACGACGGTGTGGTGGAGACGGCCGCTACAGAACTCGGAAGTCGGCTGCGCCAGTGGTTCGGCACTCGGGTGTTGGGACCGGACAAGCCCGTCATTGCCCGTGTCAAGACGATGCACATCCGCAAGATAGTCATTAAATTAGAGGCCGGAATTGACCTGAAAAAAGTCCGTGACTACCTCAAACTCGCCCAAGGTCAGATGTTGAAAGACTCGCGATATGGCGCTTTGCAAATCTATTATGATGTAGACCCTTTTTAGACGGATAGATGCACCGAGGCGTCAGACGAAGGCGAGAGGTGTGTCATGGCATCCGATATTGGAAGCAATAACAATCGCATCACTCTTTAGGCAGGTGATTTTGTTTACAAAAACCCTTTTGTGAAAATGCTCCGGATAGGTTGAAAAAATGGTGTTGAAACACTGTGTTGGGGCTTCTGAAGGGGTATTCAAGTCACCTTGATTTTCCATTTGGGCCGTTTCGCACGACAGAAGGGCCGCAGTTGGAAGCCAAAAGAGGGTGTGTCAAAATAGGCACATCCTCTTTTTTTGCACAAAGCCCCGACT
>OGIX01001124.1_pt1 | contig 11442 bp, 7 predicted proteins | sample 1571901 | NCBI WGS metagenome assembly OGIX01 (sample SAMEA2582102, study PRJEB24529) | metagenome | biome: Human gut stool | place: China | collected 2011
AATCCGCAACTGCTGATGACAACAAGAAGTTGTTTATCGAGACTTATGGCTGCCAGATGAACGTGGCGGACAGTGAGGTGATCGCTTCGGTGATGCAGATGGCGGGCTATTCGGTAGCCGAAACGCTGGAAGAGGCCGACGCAGTGTTTATGAATACCTGCTCTATCCGTGACAATGCGGAGCAGAAGATTCTGAACCGCCTGGAGTTTTTCCACTCGCTGAAGAAAAAGAAGAAGGCCCTGATTGTAGGTGTACTGGGCTGTATGGCGGAACGGGTGAAGGATGATCTGATTACGAACCATCATGTCGATCTGGTGGTCGGTCCGGATGCTTACCTGACGTTGCCTGAGCTGATTGCCGCGGTAGAGGCCGGCGAGAAAGCGATCAACGTAGACCTTTCGACAACCGAGACTTACCGTGATGTGATTCCGTCGCGTATCTGCGGCAACCACATTTCCGGATTTGTATCCATCATGCGCGGATGCAATAACTTCTGCACCTACTGTATCGTGCCTTATACACGCGGACGCGAACGCAGCCGTGATGTGGAAAGTATTCTGAATGAAGTGGCCGACCTTGTTGCCAAAGGTTATAAGGAAGTTACCCTGCTGGGGCAGAATGTCAACTCTTACCGGTTCGAGAAGCCGACGGGCGAAGTGGTTACCTTCCCGATGCTGCTCCGTACGGTGGCCGAAGCTGCTCCGGGCGTGCGCATCCGTTTCACGACTTCCCATCCGAAGGATATGAGCGATGAAACGCTGGAAGTGATCGCCCAAGTGCCGAATGTGTGCAAGCATATCCACCTCCCTGTGCAGAGCGGCAGCTCCCGCATCTTGAAACTGATGAACCGCAAATATACCCGTGAGTGGTATCTGGACCGGGTAGCCGCTATCAAGCGTATCATTCCCGATTGCGGACTGACTACCGATATCTTCTCTGGTTTCCACTCCGAAACGGAAGAGGACCATCAGCTCTCGCTTTCTCTGATGGAGGAATGTGGCTATGATGCCGCCTTTATGTTCAAATATTCCGAACGTCCGGGGACGTATGCGTCGAAGCATCTTGAAGATAATGTGCCCGAAGACGTGAAAGTTCGCCGTCTGAATGAGATTATCGCTTTGCAGAACCGTCTGTCCGCAGAGTCCAATCAACGTTGTATCGGCAAGACGTATGAAGTGCTTGTAGAAGGCGTTTCCAAACGTTCGCGCGATCAGTTGTTCGGCCGTACGGAGCAGAATCGTGTGGTGGTGTTCGACAGAGGTACGCATCGTATCGGCGATTTTGTCAATGTGCGGGTGACGGAAGCCAGTTCGGCTACGCTGAAAGGCGAAGAAGTCTAGTATATTATTCTCTATGTCGGGACTGATTAAAAAATCGATAGTATCATAAATTCCCCTCCTTCCTGAAGGAGGAGATTTGAGATACTGCCGACTTTTTAGTCAGCCCATGCAATATATTAAAGAAGGTATTTCAAAATGAAATGAACCTCGAAAGTCAGACAATAAACTTTCGGGGTTCACTTCGTTTAAACTTTGCCCTTTTCCTCTTTCCGGAGCAAAAGAAGCGTCATTCAAATTACATCATCATGTGTCTGCGGATGGAGAATTTCACGATTGCCATTGCATTGATGGTGCTGAAAGGGATATCCATTGGGTCGTGATGAGCGTTGTAGCTTACCAGCTTGAGACATCCTTCCTTTTCCGAGCGGTTCACATACTTCACCGCCAGGTACTCGTCTCCTTCGATAGTAAACGAAACCAGATACATTTCGCCGTAAATAAGGTTGCTGAAACTGTTAATCTCTTTAAAGCCTACGATGTCTCCCGATTTCAGTATCGGATACATGCTGTCGCCACTGATGTAGACGGCTCCGTCACATAAGGGAATGCTTGGAATCTGTATCTTTCCTACCATATACTGTCGCTTGTTGGTGAGCAACGTTTTCAGATTGGCGGCAGCTGTAATATCATATAGGGCAACGCTGCGGTCGTCCAACGCCTCTACTGTTTTAGAGTTGTGAATCATCTGGACCTCACCGCTTGCTAAATCGCTTTTGCATAACTTGGTTTGATGTCTGGGGGTACCCTTCCCAACCAGCAGCCAATTGAGGTCTACATCTCTCATTTTGTTGAGCAGCAGATGAAAGTCAATCCGGTTTCTGGCGCACCAGTTGGATAATGTTGCACGTGAAACACCTAAGTAACTGGCCAGTTCACTGTCCTTTTTAAAGTTGAGCGCCTGCTTGGCGCGCTTTACTATTCCCGAAACATCTAGAAATGTATCCATTTTATTCTTGTTTTAAATTAGTGTAAAGATGTTGGAACTTCTTATTCGTTCATTGATAGTCAGTTATATAATTTTTTAGCGTTAATTTCTAAAACCGTTTGTTTTATGTGAGAAAACTGCTTTATCTTTGTAGCAGCAAACTTAGAAATATGTTTCAAAAATATAAATTAAAAATAGAATAACCATGAAAAACGGCAAAAAGTTTATGAAAGGTTGTAAAATGCCTCATCCACCCCCTTCCGGAAGATTCTGTATCGGATGAACACCAGTGATATTGAGTCGGTTTACAGCATCTATATATCCTGCATACAGGAGCTATAGATCCAATACGCTGGCCATATATCCCCAATATGCAGGAACTATATGTCCGATAATCACATAAACAAATATTTAAGCATGAAAACTTTAAAACGCAAAATCAATATGGAACCTTTAATGAATCAATCTCTGCACATTTGCGGGTGCTGCAAACGGGAGCTACCGCATGAGGCCTTTTATACAAACAAACGCACCGGGACCCTTGACAATTATTGCAAGGAGTGTCGCAAGGCAAACACCCGCAAGCGTCGTGATTTGAGACGATGTACATCATTTGAAAACAAACCTGTTTCTTATCCGGTGATAACCGAGGTGAAAGACCCCGCTTTGCGGATGCTTCTTATTCTTCATGCCCGTCAGGTTGTGGCAGAAAGTATCTCACGGAAACAAGAAAAAGAAAAACTGAATACGCTATGGGAAGAATAAAACGGGGACTGGATTATTTCCCCATGAGCACCAGCTTTATGCACGATCGGATGGTGCGCCGAATTATGAGACGTGAAGGTGATTCTGCCTTTGCCACACTGGTGGAAACGCTGTCGTACATCTATGCCGGGAAAGGGTATTATATCTCTGTCGGTGACGAATTTTACGAGGAGCTTGTGGACAGCCTTTACAGTACGGAACTGGATGATGTGAAGCGTATCATCAGTCTGTCCGTGGAATATGGCTTGTTTGATGTCGGACTTTTCCGGCAATACAACATCTTGACTTCCGCCGACATCCAGCGGCAGTATCTTTTCATCACCAAGCGGCGTAGCAGTGCGCTGATAGAGCCGGACTACTGCCTGCTGGAATCGGAAGAAATCACCTCATACCGTTCGTCTCAGAGCGGTAAAAGTAGTACGGATGATTCTTTGGATAGCGAATGTGCGGAAGCGTTAAACGGTGATGCTGATCACAAGACCGCCTGTACGGTAACATCAAGCTCCGATTCTGTAACAATGGAGGATGAAATTGCAACATCGGGTACACAAAACAAAAGAAAACAAATAAAAATAAATCAAAACAAAGTAAACCACCTCCCTAACCCTCCTCAAGGAGGAGATGAAGGAGGAAAATATTTGAAAAGTAGAACGGCTGTGACACAGGAAGATATTGACTGTCTGCAACCGCCATGCGATGGTGTGCAGCGTAACTTCCGGGGACTGACAGATAACCTGCGGCTTTACAAAGTTCCGCCTTCCGAACAATATGCCATTATTCTTAAAAGTAACTTCGGAGCTATTGGAAACCCTGTTTGGAAAGGATTTAATACCATCCGGGGGAGCAATGGAAAGATCAGATTGCCCGGGCACTACCTGCTGAGTATAATTAATTAATTTATGAACGCACTTTGAAAAAATGATTAGGTCAGTCTGAATAATGCTCCTATCTTTGCAATGTCATTAAGCTTGAGGACAAAACTAAACGAAATTATTAACACAAAAAAACTATTACGATTATGGCAGTATTGTACAAGTCATTCCAGTCTGTTCTGGAAGACAAAAATCACAAAAAAATGTTTCATCCCCGTGTGATATACACGGCTAATATCAGCACTTCGCAGATTGCTAAAGAGATTGCCGCTTACTCGTCTCTCTCCCCGGGTGATGTGAAGAATACGCTTGATAACCTGGTGACTGTGATGGGGCAGCATCTACAAGCATCGGAAAGCGTGTCGCTTGACGGTTTCGGGACTTTCCGCATGGTGATGAAATCCAACGGTAAAGGGGTGGAGACTTCGGAAGAAGTGTCGGCTGCGCAAGCTTCTCTTACGGTCCGTTTCCTTCCCAACTTCACCAAGAACCCCGATCGGACTACCGCTACCCGCTCTTTGGTGACCGGTGCGAAGTGTGTGCGCTTCGACCGTACAGACACTCCGGCTTCCGGCAGTGGAAATACAAATAAGCCGGGTGGCGGCGATGGTGGCGAAGGAGGTGGTGAGGAAGCACCGGACCCGACAGTATAACCTTTCGTCACAACACAAAATATAAGAACGAACGACTAAACTAAATCGGAAACTTAACTAACTAGTAATCACTTATTCACATGAGAATTATCAATTTGATCGTGGTGCATTGTACCGCCACGCAGGGGAATCGTACGCTTTCTCTGGAGGCTTTGGACCTGATGCACCGCCGCCGTGGTTTCAACGGAACAGGCTATCACTACTACATCCGCAAAGACGGAACGGTGCATCTTACCCGCCCTGTCGAACGCATCGGTGCACACGCAAAAGGTTTTAATGCCAGCAGTATCGGAATCTGCTATGAAGGCGGTCTGGACTGTCGGGGACGCCCGGCAGACACCCGGACGCCGGAACAGCGTGCTACGCTTCGGCTGCTGATTCATCAGCTGCTGGAGGTATTCCCCGGCTGCCGGGTGTGCGGGCATCGGGATCTCTCGCCGGACAGGAACGGTAATGGAGAGATAGAACCGGAAGAGTGGATGAAGGCGTGTCCGTGCTTTGATGCCGAGCAGGAATTTAAAGAATTTGCGGCAGAAGACACGGAAGAAACACAGAGTAAACTAAACTATTTAAAGAACAAGAAAGGAGGTAAATGATGGCAATGAAGAGATCTGTATGGGATATGATCCTGAAGGTGGTTATCGCGGTAGCGTCGGCTGTGGCAGGCGTATTGGGTGCTAATGCGATGAATCTGTAAGAGAAGTAATTAACGGGAACTCCCTGTCATGGGAATATGCGCGCTACTTTATCGGGCAGGGAGTTTCTTAGTATTGTGATTTTATTTAAGAAACTATTATATATCAAAGAATATGAAAAAAAGACTACTATCAGTATTTGTTTTTCTGGCAATATTCAGTTTCAACTGTATAGGTCAGCAACAAATACCTATTAAAAATGTACCCAGTCCGGAAATAGCCGGTTTGGGAGAATATGGAAAAGTTCCAGTTAGTTTATATACGGGAGTTCCGGATATATCCGTGCCTATTTATGAATTGAAAGCTGGTAACTATTCGTTATCACTTGCTGCAAGTTATCATTTGGCTTCGGTAAAGCCTAATTCCCAGTCTGGTTGTCTTGGACTTGGATGGAATCTTATAGCAGGCGGCTATATTACACGTTCTGTTCGTGGAATGTATGATGAGAAATGTCAATCAAATGGATATGCTCCGGGTTATTATGCACATGCTTCTAAATTGAAAAATATCAGTAATGAACAGTTTAAAGCAGAAACGATGCATATACAAAGCACGGAAAATGATTATTATGAATTAACTGCTGACGAATTTTCGTTTAGTGTTTGTGGTTATTCTGGAAATTTCTACTATGCCGGTAATGGAGAGTGGAATGTTGTTTCTGATCAGGATATACGTGTGGAATTTAATCCTGTTGATGGGGAAGGCTTTCTTAGTTTGTCGGAAGTCGGAAAACGTCTTGATGTAAGTAGATGGGGAGCAAGCACAAGAAACAATCGTTTTTTCAATAAATTTACGCTGATTACTCCTGATGGATGCAGGTATGAATTTGGTGGAATCAACGCTACTGAATATAGTATTCCTTATTATGCCCGCTATAACAGTGATTTAATAGCTACTACCTGGAGGTTGTCCAAAATAACAACCGTAGACAAGCGGGTAATAGAATTCAGTTATGACACTTCAGCTATCATGTGTGATCTTCGTTATGTACCCCAACAGAAAGTGGTGACCAACATACCATGCACTTATAGTGGTATACAAAGTGGGCGTTCAGGGATGACTGGGTATCTGCTTTTCCCAGTTAATTTAAAGACTATAAAAACACCTAACGAGATATTGGAATTCAATTATTACAATGAATACGGATATGGAGATAAGTTTGTTGATAGTTATTTGGCATGGAAAGACAATGCAAATTATGACCGTCAGGATATAGATAACATGAATTTTGAAGACCCGGCTAATCAATTTACTCTGTTTTTAGGAAACCAAATTGATAATACCGATCAGGCAACATTGCGTCAATCGATTAAATCAAAACTACAACATAAAATTCTTCATTGTATTTATGTGAAAGGAAAGAACTCCAAGGCTTTGAAAACTATATATTTTGACTATGCAAGGAATAATCGTACTAAATTGTCTTTAATTACGGAACGTTCAGGGAATCCGGATTTGATCCCTAACTATGTATGGCACCCACATGGATTTTATTTTCTTACTTGGTATAATATACCTGAGAATTTGACCGGAGGTCGCGTACCTGAATATCGTTTTCTTTATAATTCGGAAAAACGTATGCCAAATGATTATGTACGCCCGATTGCCGATTCGTGGGGATATTATACAGGAGGAAGTGTTGCTTTTGCCGAGATACCTAATTTTTCTCAGACTTATAGTAGTTTGCAATATACTTTGGCAGAGGTCTTGACGGAAGTCATTTATCCAACAGGTGGAAAAAGCCGTTTTGAATATGAATTGAACAACTATTCAAAAGTGGTAGCTCCTTCTTTGATGTCATTAACAGACAAAAGTGGTACTGCAGGCGGTTTGCGTATTCGGCGTATTACCAATCTGGATAATGAAGATAATGTGCTTGGTGCCAAGCAATATTACTATTCGAATACCCGTGACCGATTTGGAAAAAGTAGTGGAATATTGAAAAGTCTTCCTGTTAATGAGATGGTGTATACTCTTAAGGATGGAGATAAGGAGCCTGATCCTAAGAATGCAATATCGTTATATCTCAAATCAAAGGGAGGTTTTTTCCCATCAGTTACTAATCTGAATACACCGGATGTAGGTTATTCTTGTGTAATTGAAGAAGCGTTCGACAAAGATAATAAGTCGCAAGGTTATATTGTGCGTCATTACTCTAACTATAATGAGGATATTTATGGTAATACTCATTATGACGAGCTTGCTTTTTATTCTATGTTTGAAGGGAACTCTTATACAATGCCATTTAGCAGTCGTTCTATGGAGAGAGGAAAGTTGTTGTCTGAAGAATACTATGATGTCAATGATCGTTTGCGAAAGAAGGTGAATTACCGATACAAAGAGGTAACTCCAGGCTCATTTGTAACAGCTGATCAAATGGTGTTGTTCTTTTGTACAGATTTAGACAATTTCATGCTAGGAAAAGTGGGGACTTTAACTCGTACATATACACATGCTTATCTGACCGACTCTGTTATAGAAACTCTTTATCCTCAATCGGGAAATACGGCATTTGTTATAGAAAAGGCGTATCAATATAATAAGTATAAGCAGTTAAGCCAAATAGCCGGTAGAAACAGCGATGGAAAAAGTACTCTGACAGAATATGTTTATGCTGCAACTTTACCGGAATATAAATGGATGGAAGAAGCACATATACTATCTCCGGTTTCTAGTAAAAAAGAACAGACAGGCGGCTCTTATTTAAAAGAGGTATATCAGTATATGGGTCCTATACCTTATATAAAGCAGATTAGTACAGATAGAGATGGTTATGTGCATAAACATTACACTGTGCAGGCTGTGGATGGTTATGGGAATCCTATATATCTTCACGAAGAGTCAACGCCCGTTGTATTGATATGGGGAGCTGAAGGTCAACGGTTAATATCACGGATAGAAAATGCCACTCTTAATCAAGTGGAAGAAGCATTGGGAATGAATGTGAAGGATTTCTCTTCATCCGATATCTCTGCAACTAATTTGCTAAAAATAGAAAATATCAGGCATAAGATATCCGGAACGCATTTCTATATTTACAAATATACAAATGAGTTGCGTTTGGTCTCAGAAACAAAGCCTAATGGAATCACTGTGTTTTATAAATATGATTTTCTGGGTCGCCTGACAGAGAATTATATTATGGAATTTAAAGATGGAGATTATCAAAAACGGATATTAAATATATATGATTACAATTATTATTATGGCTCCAAGATTGAAAGTGGAGAAGTAGCCATAGAGAAAGGAGGACAACTATGAAATTGCATAAAATAATATTACTTCTAATTTTGCTATCAGGATTTTCGATAGAAATACCTGCGCAGAATTCTTTGCAGAATGAGATAGGTAAGCTCGAATATGACACGTTGAAGAGGGATATGGTTAAAACAAAACATCTGGACCATATAAACATTTCTGATACATCGTCAGTGAGTTGCGCAAACTACTTGTTTCGTGTGAAAGAACCATTATATATTTCTTTTAAGTCTAATTATTTCACTATGGGAATGGAAATGGAGAAAGTTCCGGGACAATTGGAATGTCAATTAAAAATAACAGATGATAATTTGCTCACTAATCAGGTGTATTATCAGAATGCGAAAAGTGTTGATCCGGATTCTTTATCATCAGTGAGTTTCACTGATACTCTTTTGTTATTTGCCGGTACATATTGTTTGACATCGACTGTAATAGAAAAGAACAAAGATATTCTTGTTCCTGATGATAATGGTGTGAATGCTGCAAGTGTATTGAAAACTAATACTTTTGATATTAAACCGATCGACCCGCATGAACCAATAAAGCCTTTTCCGCCGATTGATCCTTTTCCGCCAATAGATCCGGTCTTGCCGATGGACTCAATTCGACCACTTCCTTTATTTTATATCATGACTCTGTCAATAGAGACAAAAGGACTTGCTCCGGAAGAACAGCCGATGCCGGCTATTCCTTTTCCTGCAATAAATTGGGGAAATGATCTATTGCCCGAACGTTTTGGCAAAAATGCTGTTTCTGTTTTCAAGAGTAGGACAGGAAATAAGGAAGAAGGTATGCTTGTGGTTAATTACTATGATGGGCTGGGGCGTTCGAAAGAAACGGTACAACAAGGTGTGAGTCCTAGTCATAAAGATTTAGTAACCCTACAAGAATATGATGGGTGGGGGCGTAAAGCCAATACATGGTTGCCAGCTGTAACGACACAAAACACAGGTGATTTCATATCTGTAGCTTCTTGTGGAGAATTGGCACGCAATACTTATGGAGGAGATGCTTATCCGTATTTAACCTTTACCTACGAAAATTCTCCTTTGGAAAAAGTAATTAAACAGCATAATCCGGGGAGAGTATGGCGTGAAAATGGCAGATCATTGAAAATAGATGAGTACGTTAATATCGCTGGTAATGATACTTTAGGTTGTTTCGGTTTTCAATTGATCAATGGGGCAAGAGAAGCATTAAATATTAGTGTAAGTAAACAGTATGAAAATGGAAGCTTGCTTGTTACACGCTCAGAGGATGAAGATGGAGTCACTTTGTTTGAATTTAAAGACCGTTTGGAAAGAACCGTTCTGGAACGTCGTATAGAATCAAGACTGAAAGGGGATAAGCAATTGTCGGATACTTACTATATTTATGATGATTTGGGAAAACTTTGTGCTGTTCTTCCTCCTGCATTGTCCGATCAGTTGAGTGTAGGTAATATTCCTGCAGAAAAACTCGATATGTATGGATATTTGTATAAATATGATGTGGCGGGAAACCTCATGGCTAAAAAGCTTCCAGGAATTTCATGGGAATACTATGTCTATAATGTAAACAACAATCTTATATTTAGCCAGAATGGCGAGGAACGTAAAAGAGGAGAATGGAAATTTAGTATTCCGGATGCATTCGGTCGTGTATGCTTGCAGGGAGTATGTAAAGTTGCGATTGATCCGTTTGATAATCCTTATTTAAAACCTATTTTTAGTGGATTGTCGAATTGGTATGTTTGTCAATACGTAGGAAGTACTGAATATGGGGGGTATCAGTTTAGTGGAAGTCTTATGGCAGGATTAGTGGGGCCGAAACCATTAGTTCAGGTAATCAATTATTATGATAACTATGACTTTATGTATCGGACAGATCTTTCGGCAAGAGATGAATTTAGATATACCCATGAAGAAGGTTTTGCCGCTACGTCATCCAGTGCTAAAGGAATGTTGACAGGAATAGCTAAGTTGCATACGGATGCATACGATCAGTATCGTAATGGTGAATATGGAGTGGATTCTCCCTACAATTACTCAGTGATGTATTATGATGATCGTGGTCGCCTTTCTCAAACTGTTTCTGACAACCATTTAGGTGGTATGGACCGTGATTTCTTTTCCTATGATTTTAATGGGAACGCCTTGCGGCATTTACACCGTCAGACCGGGGCTGGAAATGAGATTTTGAGTGACAGTTATACCTATGAGTATGATCATGCCGAACGTCTTGTAAAGGCGCTGCATCGTTTGGGAGATGCTCAGGAAGTGATTCTTATTGACAATGTGTATGATGATTTGGGACGCTTATCCCGGAAGACGTTCCATAACGGTCTGTTGAATACGTCTTATTCGTATAATATTCGTAGTTGGCTAACTGGTATCACTGGTTCATCTTTTGAGCAAGTATTGCATTATACGGACGGAACGGGTATTCCATATTACAATGGTAATATCAGCAGTATGGTTTGGAAATCGGGTGAAGATGATATAATGAGAGGCTACCACTTTACTTATGATAATTTGAATCGTTTGACGAATGCGGTGTATGGAGAAGGCAGTGTTCTCGTTCAAAATCAGAATCGCTTCAATGAACAAGTAACCGGATACGATAAGATGAGTAATATTTTAGGGATCAAACGTTCCGGACAGACTTCATCTACCGGATACGGCTTGATAGATGATCTGGCAATGTCCTATAATGGGAACCAACTAAAATCAGTATCAGATAGGGCTACAAATTCTGTTTACGGCAATGGCTTTGATTTCAAAGACGGAGTAAACAAAGAAGCTGAATATGAATATGATGAAAATGGTAATATGACGAAAGATTTGAACAAGAAAATATTGAATATCCAATATAATTGTTTAAATTTACCGAGTCGTATAGAATTTGAAAACGGTCATGTCATTTCTTATCTTTATGATGCTGATGGAATAA
>OGIX01001126.1_pt1 | contig 11422 bp, 10 predicted proteins | sample 1571901 | NCBI WGS metagenome assembly OGIX01 (sample SAMEA2582102, study PRJEB24529) | metagenome | biome: Human gut stool | place: China | collected 2011
ATATTGAATTTATAAATTCAATATGATACAGCCCCTTTTTTATATTAAAGGTTTTATTTTAATGTTTTCTTAAAATAACATTAAAAATAACTAAGGTTAGATAAATAATTTTTTTTTTGTGATATAATGGAAAATGTGAAAAATATGTAAAGAATAAATAAAGAAACATATTTTAATTACTAAAAAAACAATTTAAAATTTTAAAAGATTTAGGGGGGTTATAAGATGTGTGGTCATATATCTATATATTATAAAAATAAAAAAGCTGATGAACTATTTATAAGACAATTAACGGAAAAGATAATCCATAGAGGACCAGACGATACGGGATACTTTATAAAAGATAATATCGCATTTGGATTTAATAGACTAAGTATAATAGATTTAGAATGTGGAAATCAGCCATTTAAAAAAGAAAATAGAACTATTATATTTAATGGTGAAATATATAATCATAATGAGTTAAGAGCAGAGTTAAATAAAAGTAATGAATTTACTACTAATTCAGATACTGAAGTTCTTTTAACATCTTATATTAATTATGAAGAAAAATGTTTAGATAAGTTAAGAGGTATGTTTGCATTTATTATATATGATGAAGTAAAGGACATAGTCTTTGGTGCTAGAGATCATTTTGGAATAAAGCCTTTATATTATATAAATAATGATGAATTTATAGCCTTTTCATCTGAATATAAATCTTTGGTAAACTTAGTTGGTAAAATAAGTGTGGATAAGAGTGCATTACAAAATTATTTATCATTTCAATATACACCTAACTATAATACCATTATTAATGAAATTAAAGAGGTTCCAAATGGAACATATTTTACAATAAAAAATGGTGACATAGAGTTTAAGAGATATCATAAATTTAAATTTAGTAATAAAGATGTAATAGAAAAAAATGCTTATGACATTATAAATGATTCTGTAAAACATCACATGATAGCAAATGTTGAAGTTGGAACTTTTCTTTCGGGAGGAATAGATTCTACTATTACTACAGCGTTAGCAGCAAAAATTAATCCTAAAATTAAGTCTTTTTCTATTGGGTTTGATGTAGAAGGATATAATGAATTAAATTTTGCAAAGAAAACAGCAGAATATTTAGGTATAGAAAATATATCAATAAATGTATCGGAACAGGAGTATATAAAAGCTCTTCCAAGTGTAGCTTATTATATGGATGATCCGTTAGCAGATCCATCCTGTGTTGGTATTTATTTATTATCAGAGGAAGCTAGAAAACATGTAAAAGTAGTTTTATCTGGAGAAGGAGCAGATGAATTATTTGGAGGATATAACATTTATAAAGAATATTATAGTCTTAAACCATTTTCATATTTACCAGAAGCAGTAAAAGGTAAAGTTAATAAGATGGCTAAATTACTTCCAGACATAAAGGGAAAAAGCTATTTGTTAAGAGGTACTACCAAGTTAAAAGATAGATACATAGGTAATGCTAAAATATTTAGCAATGAAGAGGTAGAAAACATAATACATGATTATGATGAAAATAATACTTGTAGCAATATTTTATCTAGTTTATATAAAGAATGTGATAAGAATAATTATGATGATGTTACAACTATGCAATACATAGATATGAATACGTGGTTAGAAGGAGATATTTTATTAAAAGCTGATAAAATGTCTATGGCACATTCCTTGGAGGTAAGAGTACCATTTTTAGATAAAGAAGTTTTAAAGTGTGCTGAAGGTTTAACATTATCTCAAAAGGTAAATAAAAATAATACAAAGGTTTTATTAAGAGAAGCATTTAAGGATATAGTCCCGCCTTATATGAAGGAAAAGAAAAAGCTTGGATTTCCAACACCTATAAGAGTATGGTTAAAGAGTGATTTAGGAAGATATGTTAGAGAAACTATTACTAATGCAGATGTAGATAAATTAATAAATAAGAAATATGTGATTAATTTATTAGATGAGCATATTAAAGGTGAAAAAGACAATTCACGAAAGGTTTGGACAGTATTTATGTTTTGTTTATGGCATCAAATATATGTTGAAGGAAAATCTATATGTGAATTAGAATGGGATAATGAAAATGATAGTAAGTATAAATTAGCATAAGTTATATGAGTGAAGTAGATAAAGTAAGTTTACTTCACTTTTATTATGCCTAATATTAATAAATTGTAATAATTGAATTTATAGTAATGTAATATTCAAATTTTATACTATAGTTATAGTAGGAAATGAAGGGGAGATTACAGTTATGTCACTTATAGAAGTAAAGAATTTAAGTAAATTATATGGTAGTGGAGAAGCAGAAATTACGGCTTTAAAAAACATAAATTTAAATATAGAACAAGGTGAATTTGTAGCAATAGTTGGACCATCTGGATCAGGGAAAAGTACATTATTGCATTTACTTGGTGGAGTAGATAAGCCTAGTTCTGGAGAAGTAATAATAAAAGTGGAAAGTATTTATAAATTAAAGGAAAAAGAATTAGCCATTTTGAGAAGAAGAAAGTTGGGGTTTGTATTTCAATTTTTTAATTTGATACCAGTTTTAACTGCAGAAGAAAATATTGAAATGCCTGTACTTTTAGATAATGGAAAGATAGATAAAAATTATATGAATGAGCTTTTAAAATTATTAGGTTTAGAAGAAAGAAGAAATCATCATCCATCAGAGTTATCTGGAGGACAACAGCAAAGAGTTTCTATAGGAAGAGCCTTAGCTAATAAGCCATCAATTATTTTAGCAGATGAACCAACAGGAAATCTTGATTCCAAAAATTCAAAGGAAGTATTAGAACTTTTAAAATATTGTGCAAAAAAATATAATCAAACATTAATTTTAATTACACATGATATTAATATAGCAAAATCTGCAGATAGAGTTATTACTATTGAAGATGGTCAAATCACTACTGATGAGGTGATTAAATAATGAGAAGTTATAGTGATATTACTTTAAAATATTTAAGTAAGAATAAGAAGAGAAGTATATTTACTATTATAGGAATAATACTTTCATTGTCTCTTATTAGTGGAGTTGGATTTTTAGGTTTAAGTTTTAGAGATTTTATGTATGATAGGGCTATTAAAGGTAATGGAGATTATGAATTTCTTTTCTTTGATGTTGATAAGAGGGTAATTTCTATATTAAGAAATGATGTTGATTTAGATAAAGTTGGAGTTAGTACGATTGAAGGTAGTGGATCTTATAAGATAGATGGATATGAGGATAGTGAAGTCCATATTGATAGTGAAGATGAGACTGCTTTAAATGAAATATTTAATCATGAATTAACAGAAGGAAGATTGCCTAAGGGAAGTTCGGAGTTAATTATAGATAGTCATGCTAAAGAATATTTAGGGTTAAGTATAAACGATAGGATTAATGTTGAAGAAATAACTTATAAAGGTGGTAAAGAAGTAAAGACTAATAACTTTAAAGAGTATACTATTGTTGGATTTTCAAAAGAGAGCGTTAGCCCAAATGGAACATACTTTTATGCAGTAACTTGCTTAGATGAAATAAAAAATAATAAAAGTTATGATATTAGATTTACAGTTAAAGATAGAAAAAATAAAATAGATATAGCTATAAGCAAAGCAAATAACTTAAAGGTAGATCAAGAGAAAATGTATATCCATAATGAGTTATTATCATTGCGTGGACAAACAGGATATACAGGAATTAATACTGCAATTAATGGAGCAGTTATATTTGTGATAGGAATAATTATAGTAGCTACTGTATTTTTAATTTATAATGCAATAAATATATCTGTAACAGAAAGAATGACTGAATTTGGAATATTAAGAAGTATAGGAGCAACTCCAAGTCAAGTAAGTAGATTAGTTATTAGAGAATCTTTAGCTTTATGCTTGATGTCAATACCTTTTGGAGTGACATCAGGATTTATAGGAGTATGGACTACTGTTAAATTATTAGAAAATAAGATAGCAATGATGATTGGGGATGGAGAAGGAATATTAGCAGTTAAGTTTTATCCAAGTATAATATTATTTACTGCAATAATAGGAATAATAACAATATTTATGGCATCTTTTGGGCCAGCAAAAAAAGCAGGAAGGGTATCTCCTATAAACATAATAAAGGGTAATAAAAGTAATGAGAAAATAAAATATTATAATGGTAAAATCATTAGAAAAGTATTTGGTATTGAAGGTTGGATTGCCTATAAAAATATAAGAAAAAATTCTAAGAGATTTATAGTTACAACTCTTTCATTAAGCATATCTTTAATAATGTTTATATTATTTACAACATTAAACATGAAGAGGATAGAGGAACTTAATTATATAAACAAAAGTAGTATAACTCATGGTGAAATTTATGCAAGTAGTGAAGATGCTAGTGAAATAGAAGATAAATTAAATAAAATTGAGGGAATAGGAGAAAAGTTTATTCAAGCAAGAACAGGAGTATCGCTTTTAGCTTTGGATTTAAATTTAATTTCAGATGAGTTTAAAGAGATATTTTCTTACGAGGTTGATGAATTCTTAAGTAATGTTCAAATTTATGGATTCGATGATAATTCATTAAAAGAAATAGGTATCACTGATGGTTTAAAAGAAAATGAAGTAATATTAGTTAATAGTAGAAGTCGGTATGATGAAAATGGTAAATTAAAAAATATTAATATAACTAACTTAAAAGAAGGAGATACTTTTAAAGTACCAGCAAGTAATTTTAATGAATTTCATAATGAAGATTATACTGAAAGTTTATTAAAAGATAAAGCAGAAGATAGATATATAGAATTTAAAGTTAAGAAGGTTATTGATAAAAATCCATTTGAAGAAGGATATAATTATAATTTTACAATAATAATGGGATATACAGATTACGAGAAAGTTATAAGTGAGTTGTATTTAAATAAATGGATAAAGTTTAGGTATAGTGATATGAGTAATGAAGAGTTAACAGAAGAAGCATCAAAAGCAGTTCGTGAAATTGCAGATGAGTATGAGGAAACTTTTAATGACTTAAATGAAGAAAATAAGATGCAACAACAAATGTGGACTGTTATAAATGTATTTGTTTATGGATTTATAGTTATGGTAAGCTTAATAGGAATAGTGAATGTTGTAAATACAATTTCACTCAATATACTCCTTAAGAAAAAGGAGTTTGGAACGTTAGGAACTATAGGAATGACTAGAATGCAGTTAAGAAAAATGGTATTACTAGAGGGGATTCTTCATGGAGTATTTTCATCTATAATCGGAGGAGGATTATCTGTAGGTTTAGTATTATACGCAATTAAAATAATAGATTTTGGTTTTTCGGTTTCATCAAAAATATACTGGCAGCCATTTGTAATAGGATTTACAATTAATTTATTAGTTGTTTTTATAGATTCATTAATACCGTTAAATAAGCTTAGGAAAATGAGTTTAGTAGAAACTATAAGAAATATTGAGTAATAAAATATTTATAAAATATTAACAGTAGTTTATAATAGTAATAAAAGGGGCTGTATCATATTGAATTTATAAATTCAATATAGATACGGCCTATTTTAATATTTTTTATTATTATTCATATTTTTTTGTGCATATATTTCCATTTTATTTATTTAAAGATACAACAAAAAGAAGGTCAATACTGACTTTCTATAATATTCCTATTTTGTTTTATTTACGCAACATCCGTTTCGTGTAACAACTTTCCGTTACGTTTTTGCATAGTTTTATTATGAAGTTTGTTAACATTATAAGCAAATGCCATCAATAATACTTCAATTCTAACTTTTATATTTCCACGCATTAAAAATCTTCTGAAACCATAATCTTGCTTAATTACTCCAAATGCTCCCTCGACCTGAATAGATCTATTAACTCTTAATAATATACCTTCTTTAGTTGATATATTTTCTATTGAATCTTTTCTAAGCCTTACGAAATTTTTTGATACATATAATAGCTTATTACCTTTTGCCTTTGTACACTTACTTTTATATTCACAACCTAAACAGCTTTCGCTTTCGTATATATGAACTATAGATTTAAAATTTGATTTAGAAGTTTTATTTCTTGTTCCTTTATTAAAAAGCTTCTTACCAGCTGCACAAATATAGTAATCTTCTTCCTCATTATATTGCATATTTTCTCTTTTACTTATATCATTTTTAAACTTTTTAGTTTTTGATTTTTCATATGTTTGTGGCTTAATAAATGCCATTTGATTATTATTTTCTAAATAAGTATAATTTTCTTCGCTTTCATATCCTGAATCAGCAACTATAGCTTCATATTTTTGTCCCAAGTTCTTTTCAAGCTTTTCTAAGAATGGAATAAAAGTAAGTTGATCAGATCTTTCACTTGAAATATCAACTCCAACTATATATTCACCTTCTACTCCTATTTGTACATTATATCCAGGTTTGAGTTGACCATTTTTCATATGATCTTCTTTCATATGCATGAAGGTTGCATCATGATCAGTTTTTGAAAAACTATTTCGACCATTGAAAATGCTATTATAGTCATCATATCTGGTTTGTTTTTCTATAAAATCAATAAGAGCTTCTACATATTTCTGAAGTTTGCTTTTTCTACGTCCTTTTCCATAAACAAAATTTACACCTTGATTTTCTTTTATTTCTAATAATTTTTCATTTATAAATATTGCATCTTCAACCTCGATTTTAGAATCAGAAATTTCTATAGTTATATTGAAAACATCAGATATTTCCATTACTATTTTTTTCAATTTTTTTTGAAGCTTTTCTTCAAGAATATCCGTAGTTTTCTTCCATACAAAAGTATATCTGTTAGCATCCGCTTCGATTTTTGTTCCATCAACAAATAAGTTTTTAAACTCTATTTCATTCCTTTTTTCTAATTCTATAACAAATTGATAAAATAAATCTTCTACACAGCTTTCTAATCTTTTACTTCTAAATCTAGCAATTGTATTATGGCTCGGAGCCTTTTGCCCCTGCAAAAGCCATATGAAATTAAGATCTCTTTTACATGCCTTTTCAAGTTTACGGCTTGAGTATATTCCCTCCATATAACCATAAGCTAATATTCTAAATAATGTTTCAGGTAAGATTACAGAATTTCTACCAATAGTAGAGTATGCTTTGTATAATTGTGAATAATCTAGTCCCTCCGTTACTTCATATAGTGTTCTTACTGAATCATTTTTTGGTATAATAATTTCTAAATTAATTGGGAAAACTACTTGATGAATATGTATAATATTTTTGCTTTTTAAATTATTAGTATTCATAAAAATATTATACACAAAAAGGAGGATTCAAATTCGAATCCTCCTTTTCTTATCGGCTAGTATCAAAATTTATTTTGATACAGCCCCACCTATTTGGATGCACTCCATCGGGTACCCGCTTATAGTAAAAATAAGTTTAGTTATTCTTTGCATTAGCTTGGTCGCTTGGTAGATGGAACAAGCTAATGCAATAGAATATATTAGCTTATTGAAGCGTTTTAAGTGGGTGATGGGATTAGTGCCTTTATAATAGAATCAATTAAATTTCAACTTAGAGGATATCTGCTTTTAAATATTCTAATCCTAAACATTTACATATTATTATTCGGTTATGCCCTTCATATATGTAATATTTACCATCATCTTTTACTAACTTTAATTTTTCATCAAATGAATTATTTTGCATCTTATTAAATAATTCTTCTTTTTCTTCTTCATTTTTAGGAAAATTTTTATCAAATCTCTTTAATAAAGGTAAAGCTATAATCCATGGTAAATATGAATAATTAGGGTGAGTAACACCTATAATATCTTTTAGATAAACTTTTTCACTTTTTATATTTTCTGAAAAAGTGAATGTTTGAGAAAATTTTGTTTCTTTAAGAAGCTCTTTTTCTATTTCAGATTCCCAAAAATCTTTATATAATAAATCTATCTTTTTAACATTTTCAATAAATTCTTCTTCTGAAACGACTATATTAAAAACTCCTGGATTTTCTAATTTGCAAGATATCTCTTTTAAAATTTTATAATTTTCTATCATTTTATTTAAAGTTTCTCTTTTCATAATCCACCTAATTATAATAAATTTTAATTAATTACTTTTTATTTAATTATTGTATAAAGCATATTTTGCTTACTTATTATTAACATCAATATAAACATTGGAATATTGGCTATTTCCACGCCCTTTATATGCTCTACTTATATTTAAAACTTCAAAATTCTCTTTAATTTTTTCTATAGCAATATCTTTTTCTTCATCATCAGCATAAGTTAATCTAATTTTAATCATCTTTCTTACCTACCTTAACATTTCTATAATACAAAGCACAATAACCATTTCTTACCCTAAGAAATGCGTAAATCTCTTCACCTTCATAAACTGGCTGTTTAATTTCTTTACATCTAGTTTTAGATAACAAAACATCTTTAAATGCTCTATATTCACTTTGCTGGATCATAGGCTTTTTAGTAGTTCTACAATATTCAGCAGTATAGAAACCATAACTATTTAAAACAGGCACTTTCTTTTTTTCCCTCAATACTAGACCTAATTTTTCCTTCATCTTCTTTATTTTTTTCTCTAACTTAACAACCTTCTCATTTTCTTCTCTATATAACCTATAATTTTCATATCTAGCATTTCTTAATTCTTTATTTTCTTCTTTTAATTCAGAGTTTTTTTTCTTTAAATTTTCTACTTCTTCCTTCAATAAATCATAATCACCTTGTAAAAAACTATCAACATAAATAGAAAAAGATTTAGGGGAATTATAGGATATATCATGTATTTTACACTCTAATAATTCCTGGTATTTAAAATCATCATAATTTTTAATTTCACCATAAAAATAACCTTTAATTCTTTTGGCTCCAATAGGATAAACCCTTAATTTTATAGAATTGTTATTAATCCTTACCCATGCTTCATTTAAAAATTCTTTAACTGTTTTTCCGACATATTCTTTTCCATCATATCTATCTTCTTTATTTATCACTTTGTTATAACAGTATAAAGTTGCTTTACAATCAGCTAAACTATCGTGAGCATTATCTAAATAATACCCATAGTACAAACAACAATCATTTAATGATTTCCAAGTGTAGTTTCCATAAAATTCATTCCATTGACCATATATTTCAGCAAATTCTAACATTAAATCATAAATATTATTGTTAAATTTAACTCCATATTTATTTAAAAAGCCAATTTCAAAATCTGCATTATAAATAATAATTTCAGCAGCATTAGTTAATATATCACTTAAAATTTCAACATAATCTTCAAAAGGATTTTTATCTAAAACCATAGCTGGACTAATTTTATGTATTGCTTCTGCTTCTTCCCAACTATTAATATTTTTAGGGTTACAATATTCATCTATTAAAACATTTCCATCTTGATCTATGGCACTTACTTGTAATATTTCATCATATTTAGCCCTTAATCCAGTAGTTTCAAAATCTAAAACAACTTTTCTATATTTCATAATTTCTCCCCTCAATTGTTTTGAATTGCGAACTAAATAAAAAATACCGCATATTCATTTTGAATAATACGGCACTTTATAATATGTTATCTAGTTTTATAAAATAATAATTTATTTATCCTTATAATTTTTCTCTAAGGCCTTTAGAATAAGTGATGTAGCTACTCCCACAACTCCTGAAAGGTATAATACTGAAAATATAATTGCACTATAATAAGAAAACTCAGCACTACCACCATTTAAAAAACTTGAACCAGTACTTGATATTATGAATCCTATAATAAAAACACCTATACCAATTAACACTGATATCATATAAATCTCACACCTTTCATACTTAATTATTAATCTAATACTATAAGGTATATTGTAACATATATTTTCATAACCGTATTATTCAATTTTCAAATATCACTTAGTTCGCAATAATTTCAAATTATGTTCTAATTTATTTATCTACAACGACTGCTCTCCCAATGCCTGGATCATGTTTTATTTTTATAAAGTTACAAACTAATGTTAAAGATGACATTTCTATAATTTCATCAGTAAACACATTTCTTATTTTAGCTTCAAAAGTATTTGTAAATTTAATGAAATCCCAAGCACTTCCTTCGTAAATTTTAGGATTATTTGCAACCGATTTAATACAAATTAACACAATATTATTTAGGGAATTATTTTTATTAGAATTATCAAGAATATCCATATAACCTCCATCTAATTTTTAATATAAACAAATTTCTTCTCATAAATTTTTCTCCATACTAATTCTGTAATATAATTACTCAATATCTTTTTTCTTCATATTTTTTAAATCTTTATTTTCTTTAGTTAACACCTCTATTTCTAAATTTTTAGAAGATATTACATTATTCAATGATTCTTTTATTGAGTTTAATTCATCTGATTTAAACTCAACATTTTCCTTTAATGTTTTCATAATATTATTAAGTTTCGATATTTCATTTTCATATTCAGCTTTTAATTTATCAAACCTTAATTGGCTTATTATAGCTTCATTATCTTTAATAGCTTCAATTTCAGTTTTCTTTATAGAATTAAAAGTATTAATAGTTCCTTGTAGCATTTCAACATTAACTTGTAAACTTGCATTTTTCCCTTCTAAAATTACTTTCTGCTCTTTTATTAATGCTATTTCTTTTTCCATATTCTCAATAGCCTTAGAACTATTTAAAATTTCCTTATTTTTATCTTGAATGATCTTATCCTTTTCTTTTATATCATTATTTAATTCAACTACAGTTTTATTAATGTTTTCTATTTTTGAATCTAGTTCACCTTTTACTGTATTAAATCCAACTACAATAGCATTAGAATTATTTAGCTGCTCTTCCAGTTCCTTATTTTTTAATTCTAATTCCTTAACTTTATTAGCTAACTCAATATTAGCTAATTCTATCTTTTTATCTGAAGCATCTTTAATAGCTTCAAGTTCTCTATTTTTAGACATAATTTCTAATTGAGCCTTTGTAACAATTTTATCTATAGCTTTTATTAAAGTTGATGAAGCACCACTAATAGATTGTAATTCTAAACTACAGTCTAAAGATTGTAGCTTTAATGCTTCATTTGAGTTTTTTGTAAAATCCCAAAATATTCTTTCAAATAATTTAGTTTGAGATATACCTTTATCATCAGCCATACTTTTAAATTTTTGCTCAACATAATCACTAGGTCTAATTCCTAATGGTGCTTTTTGCTTCTTTTTCTCTTTTATATTTTCTTCTTTCATCATAAACCCTCCAACATTTTTATCTATACTTATATTATATCACTATTCACAAGGATAATATACTATTTTATAAAATTAATATACTAAAATAAATTAATATATTAGTAGTATATTTATAATTTTAATATACTATTGATAAATATTAGTATATTAATTAAAAATGATGTGAATTTAGTTTTGTTTTTCTATAAATTAAAAGAAAAAATA
>OGIX01001135.1_pt1 | contig 11319 bp, 9 predicted proteins | sample 1571901 | NCBI WGS metagenome assembly OGIX01 (sample SAMEA2582102, study PRJEB24529) | metagenome | biome: Human gut stool | place: China | collected 2011
GCAACTACCAACTCGTCTACACCCGCAACGAAGCAGGCCGAAAAATCCTGCTCGAAGCCAGACTCAAATCCCTAGCCAACAAAAACGACCGCATCATAACCAAAAAGAAGGTTAAAAGTGCTTTGAAATAAAAGGAAGTGAGCGTTTTCTGCTAGGAATATGATATAATAATAGCAAGAATATTGCCCCTGAAGGAGAAATATAGATGCAGGTAAAACCAGAACTGGAAATAGAAAAACAACTGATTAACCAGCTGGTAACTGGTGAAAGCCAATGGACTTATAGAGAAGACCTAAAAACAGAAGAACAACTATGGGACAATTTTTTTGAGAAACTAGCCCAAAACAACGTTGCTCTGCTTGCAGACCATCCCTTGACTGAGCAAGAAAAACGCCAGATTCAGAACCAACTCAACTTTGTTAGCTACTATGATGCGGCTAAGTGGTTGGTCGGTGAAAACGGCATTGCCAAGGTTGAGGTTCAAAGAGAAGATGCTAGCTTAGGTACCATCCGTTTGTCAGTCATTTGGCGTGACAATATCGCAGCAGGAAAGTCTAGCTACGAAGTTGTCAATCAAGTCCAACGAGAAAAAGTAAATCCTCTGGACCAAGACCGTAGACTGGATGTTACTCTGCTCATCAATGGCTTGCCCATGATTCAAATCGAGCTCAAGAGCTCCCAAGTAGCCTTCATCGATGCCTTTCATCAGATAAAAAAATATGACCGTGAAGGGAAATTCCGTGGTATCTACTCTAGCTTGCAGATGTTTGTTGTGACCAACAAAGTAGATACTCGCTATATCGCTGCAGCTCGTGAAAATAAACTCAACAAGCAATTTCTAACCAAGTGGGTGGATAAGGACAATCACCCTGTGACAAACCTGACTAGCTTTGCCCACGAAGTCCTTTCTATCCCTCGTGCCCACCAGATGGTCATGCAGTATTCTGTCATTGATGATAGCAAGAAATCTCTCATCCTCTTGCGCCCCTACCAAATCCATGCTATCGAAGCGGTGCAGGAAGCCTCTCGCCAACAAGCATCAGGCTATGTTTGGCATACAACAGGTTCAGGGAAGACCTTGACTTCTTATAAGGTAGCGAGGAATCTCCTTCAAATTCCTTCTATCCAAAAGACGATTTTTGTCGTTGATCGCCGGGACTTGGACCAACAGACCACATCATCCTTCCTCTCTTATGCGACCAATGATGTCATCGATATCGATGAGACGGACAATACACATGATTTGGTCAAGCGACTAGGTAGTAATGATAAGCGTGTCGTGGTGACAACTATCCAGAAAATCACTACCATGATGCGCAAGTTTGATCAAGGTCTTTACCAACGAGATGCGGACAAAATCAAGGGACTCCGAGTGGCCTTTGTCGTAGATGAATGCCACCGTGCCGTTACTCCACAAACACAAAAAGACATTAAAGCCTTTTTCCCTCAGTCCCTCTGGTATGGTTTTACAGGCACCCCCATCTTTAAGGAAAATAAACGCCAGCAGGTCGGTGACTTAGCTCAAACCACCCAGCAACAGTATGGAGACCGCCTCCATGAGTATACAGTCAAGGAAGCCATCCATGATGGAGCTGTCTTAGGATTTAAGGTAGATTATCGCAATACCCTCATCACAGACCAGTCTGAAAATGAAATACCTGATACCGTCTATGAAAATGAGGAGCACATGCTGGAAGTCTTGGATGCCATTATCAATAAATCCCGCCAACAACTAGGCTTCCAAAAAGGAGTCGGCAATACCTACAATGCCATTCTGACGGTCAAGTCTATCCCTCAAGCCCAAGCCTACTATGACCTTCTCAAAAGAGTCAAGGCTGGTCAGACACGGGTCAAGGTATCTGAGAGAGTCAAGATGGTTCTTCCAGACTTTCCAAAGGCGACCATCACCTATTCTGTCACTGAAAATGAAGAAGACTCAAGAGCCAACCAAGACCACATGAAACAGGTCTTAGAGGACTATAACCAAGAGTTTGATACTCACTTTACCATGGCAGACCTTCGTGGTTTTAATACCGATGTCAATAACCGCCTTGCCCGTAAGCAAGACAAGTATCTCTATCGCAATGAGCAGTTGGACTTGGTTATCGTGGTCAATCGTCTCTTAACGGGATTTGATGCCCCATGTCTATCGACTCTCTTTATCGACAGAAAGCCCATGCAACCGCAGGATTTGATTCAGGCCTTTAGCCGAACCAACCGTATCTTTGACTCCAGTAAGACCTATGGTCATATCATCACCTTCCAAAAGCCTCTAGCCTTTAAGGAAGCAGTGGATAATGCCCTTAAACTCTACTCAAATGGTGGTGAAAATGATGTCCTAGCACCTAGCTGGGAAGAGGAAAAGAGAAACTTTTTGAGAAGTTGCAGTGATTTCCAAAATCTCATCACCGATGATCCCGTAGAAGGACTCCAACTGGAACAAATCTCTACACCTCAGTTGAGAAAAATCGCAAAGGCCTATCAAGGATTTGATAAGTACCTAGCTTCTATCCGCGTATATAAAGAGTATGATGAGGATGAAATCTACGCCCAAACGGGACTCAGTGCAGAAGAGTTAGAAGTTTATCTTGGTTTTTATCAGAATATCCTAGCAGAGTTGAAAAGTCGTTCGGAAGATGGTAACAACGATGGCGAACCTCTTGATATCCACTATGAACTAGAGTCTATCCAAGTAGATGAGATTAACTACGCCTATATCCTGACCTTGATCCAAAGCCTGATCGAGCAAGAGCAGAGTCAGGAAAAGAGTCTCAGTGTACAGGACAGAGAAGCAGTGGATACCTATATCCAAAGTCTGGAGAAGACCAATCCAAATCTGGCACAGATCATTTCAGAGCTTTGGCAAGAAGTACAGGCAAACCCAGACCGCTACAGAGGTCAATCCATCGCCAATATCCTTGATCAGATGATTGAAGCAGTCATCCAGCAGCATATCCAAGACTTTAGTAAGACCTGGTATGTCGGAGAGGATGAACTCCGTTACTATGTCAACCACTACCGCAAGGGAGCTAAAAAACAACTAGGAGAAAGCCAATTGACCAAGAGTCAGCGCTACAAGGACTATAAAGTTGAGGTTGCAGATGCCCTCAACCCACTCCTCTATAAAAAACAAATCAAAGAAGCCTATACCCAACTAATCGAAGAAGTGATTGAGCCGTTGAGAGTTGGGAGATAGCCTTTCTAAGTTTTGAAGACAGAAATTTCCTAAGGTTTATGTGTATTCTAGGTTTAGAATTATAAATAATGCGTAAATTTATAAGTGTTCTAAGTTTCGGAAGGTCTATTTAAGCAATTTTTTAGGTCTTCGATCTATCGAATAGTTATTTTTCCTAAAGTTTAGATTTGTTTTAAAGCTAGAAAAGCTAAAATCAAAAAAAGTAAGAGTCTCTATCTGACAGGCAGGGTATATGTCGAGTCAGATAGGGATTTTGTTTTGGAAGTATCTGATTTATCCTGAAAAAATAAACAATATGTAAAAAAGTGCTGTTGAGCTTATAAATTAGACAGTTGAGCGGATGGAGGTCAGATTATTTAGGAGAACTGTTAGAATTGTCTTATCAACTTAAAGGAGGAACCAATGAAGAAATCTAAAGAAAAGTATAATGACTTCTTATTTACAATTTTGATAATTGGACTTTTAATTCTAGTCACTAGCTTATTTAAAAGTAATGTAATAAAGGATGATAAGCAGATTCAATCTGAGCGACATAGAATTTTTGTGAAATCAGATGAAAAGCAAGAAGGACTTCCAGAATTGATTATGTATATTTTGGAAAAGACGAAAAAATAAATGATTAACTAGAAAGGTAACAACCATGACAAAAAAATACACCATTCGCCCACTTACTTATAGTAACTTTACCAATCGTGAGTTTGAAAGCTTAATGATTGACACTTACAAGATTCTTGAGAACTTTACTGAAGCGCAGAAGGATGAAGATATGTATGCTAAGCATCTAGGAACCTTCAAATCAAACTTAGAGGAGTTTCAAAATCAGTTGGCTAGCGTAGAGAAGAAAGAATCTACTAGTCTTACAATGGTAGATAAGGAAAGAGATAGTGCTCTAATAGGTCTCTTTACTATCCATAGGGGATTTGCTAAGATTAAGGAGACCAAATTCAAGGAAGCCTATGAGACACTTAGACCTGTCTTTACTATGTATAAGGATATTACTAAGCATAGTAACGATGTTGAAACGGCTGAAATCAAGAGTCTTCTCAAAACACTCAACGAAGAACCCTATCAGACGGCAGTGACTAGCTTAGGTTTGACCCCTATGCTGATGGCAGTAACTAGTGCACAAGAGGAGTATGATAAAGTTGAAAGTCAGGCGCGTGTTCATAAGTCTAACAAGGAAGTCGGTAAGACTAAACAAATTCGCACTGAAATAACTAAAATATACGATCTCTTTATGCGCTATACAGCAGCCAGTGCAGAGGCCTATCCTGAAAAAGAACACCTCGCCAAACTTCTCAAAGATTTAAATACAGTCCGAGATAGCAAACGACGATTAACTGGTTCAGGTAAGAAAGATATGAAAGTTAAAGTAGACGAAACAATAACAGTGACAGGATAAAAATAAACGTCTTTAGATATATTATTATCTAAGGGCGTTTTTTGGTGGATTCGTGGTATAATTTAGTTAGTAATTCATCGAAAAGAAGATTTATTTTTTTTTTTTTTAAAGTCTATTAAGTTCAATGAGGGGAAAGTTCATGATAGATTGTAGTAGTGAAGAAAAGAATAAAAAGGAATCAGAGGGAGTAACTATAGAAATAGACTCAAAGCCTTCAAGTTTAGAAGAAGTTAGAGTTAACTTGCAAAAAATCAATATAGATATTTCTGATAAGATGAGATCAATTGCTGAGGCGTCTTTAAAAATATTATCTCAAATAGAGATACCAAAAATAGATTTTGGTCCAATACTATCAGTGATTGATAAGATAAATGAGTCCTATTCCTATACATTTAAATCTATAATAGATACTTTTTCTTCACTTGATTTTGAAAAATATAAAAAAGATTTAGAAGAGCTTGATAAAAGAAAAATATCACAATACTTGCATTTTGATATTTATCCTCCATTATTATTCATTGATGAAATGGGATCATATGAATTAGAAAATCAAAAAGAAGCAAATTTTGTATTACGGGAATATTTATCATTGTGGAAAGAAAAAAATGGTAGAACAGTTTATGATTTTATTCCTAAATCTCTTAAAACTTATAGAGAGATAGAACAACTACAAAATCTTGAAAAGTTAAAAATGTACAAAACAATGGTCATGTTTTGTTGTGAAAGAATTGAAAATGTACTAGCTACGCTCCAACTACAAGAACAAGATAAAAAGCAATCTGAAATTAAAATTTCTCATGAATCGTTTAGAAATTTTATAGATTCTTTAAATCATGATGATTACTTAAAAGAGTTAATCTCTCATATTGCATATATTTCTGAATATCATGATAAAGGTTTTAGGGAGATAAATCTTTTCAAGAGATTTGAGTATTTGGATGAAAAATATGATGAAGAAACACTTCCATTAAATAGAAATCTATTTATGCATGGTTTAGTTGATGAAAAAAATGTGAACTATTTAATGGTTCAGAAATCTATTTTAGCATATTCTTTCTTTGAACAACTATATGTGTTAAAAACTAGAAATAGTAAAGATGCTAGAATAAAGGGTTTGAGAAGAAAAGGGATTTCTAGAATGCCAAAATTAAAAAGGAGCTTTAATGCTGACAAATCAAGAAATTGAAGATATTGTAAGAGAATTGTTCTATCAAGAAACAGAAGGGGAATATTGGGATTTTAAAGAAAAACCATATTTCTATGAAGGTCAAAGTGAAAAGGATAAGAACAAGAAAAAGGGAGATCTTCTTCATGATATTATTTGTATGTCAAATAATTTAAGTAACCGAGACGCATACATTATCACGGGAATTCAAGATAAACCAGTTAAGATAACAGGAGTTAAGCAATTCTCTAATAAGTGGACACAAGAAAGTTATCAGGATTTTTTACACAATTTATCTTGGGCTGGAGATTGTGTACCATCAGTTGAGCTAAGAAGTATTAACGATAGTAATATAGAAGTTCTTGTAATTAGAAAGTCTAATAAGGTTCCTTTTTATTTGAGAAAAAAGTTTAATAAAGTGAAGGAAAATCAAATATATGTGAGGAAAGGTGCAAAAAATACTGCCATTGATAGCCAGGCAGAAATAGGTGATATTGAAAAATTATTCGAATTTCGATTTGGATTGATACCTTTTCCTAAAGAACGTGTTATTAACTATATAACTGAACATAATCATTGGATAGAGATGAAAGGGAATTATGAAACTCGTTCTTGGTACTACGAGAAATTTCCTGAATATACAATGGAATTAGTTGATGATCCACAGAATGATGAACTTAAACCTCCAGTTTATGCACTCATCCATCCTAATGTAAGAACCACATGGGAGATTTTACGCATAAAGTATCACCAAACAATTTTATTGGAATTTAGCTCACATTATATTGATGAATACAGAGGATTATCTGTTCAACCACGATTTAGTTTTTTAAAATTATTTGAAGGAGTAAACAATATAAATTTAAAAACTATTTATTACTATTATTTAGTAGACTCTGTTGAAATTAATTTGATGTATTTGTTAGAGGAATTACATGAGCAAGATGGCGAAGCGCTAAGACAACATTTAAGTTTAATTCCAGTATTTAAAAACGATTATGAAAGAGAAGCTATTGAAAAATATGTTGAAGAAAATAAATCTAAGATTCTAGTTAAAATAAAAAAGGAAAGTGAGAAGGTTTGTTTAGGTTACAACTATGAAGGGGATGAGCAACATAGTAAATGGGACAAAGAAGAAATAGCAGTAACTAAAGTTGTAAATAAGTTACTAAATGAATATAGGAAAGAACAGTTGTATGCAAAGTGTAAATAAAATAGCAAAGATTAGATTTAAGGGATATGATAATTCTCTTGAGAAGAAAGCAATTGGAGAGATAACCACAAGTTTTTCTGGGGGAACTCCAAACACAAAAGAGTCAATTTTTTGGAATGGTACTATACCTTGGATTCAAACATCGGATATACAGAAGGATAAACTATTTGGAGTAAAACCTCAAAAATTTATTTCAAGGGAGGGATTACAAAATTCTTCAGCAAAATTAATTCCTAAAAACTCAATTGCTATTGTTACAAGAGTCGGAGTTGGTAAATTGGCTGTTATAGAACAAGATTACGCAACAAGTCAAGATTTTCTATCTCTTTTAAATTTTAATGGAGATACTCACTTTCTAGTTTATAGTATCTATAGAATGCTTCAAAAAGAAAGTACACAACTCCAAGGAACTTCGATTAAAGGAATTACCAAAGAAGATTTGCTGTCGAAGAAAATAAGTCTTCCAGAGATTGACGAACAATCCGCCATCGGTACCCTCTTCCGTACCCTCGACGACCTTCTGGCTAACTACAAGGACAATCTCGCCAACTACCAATCCCTTAAGGCAACCATGCTTTCCAAGATGTTCCCGAAAGCTGGACAAATCGTTCCTGAGATTCGTTTAGATGGATTTGAAAGAAAATGGGAGAAAAAAAAGTTAATAGACTTAGTATCGCCAGTGTCCAGAAAAGTAAAAAAACCCTCCGAACCTTACTATAGATTATCGATTCGCTCACATGCTAAAGGTACCTTTAAACAATTTGTTGATGATCCTAAGAAAATTGCAATGGATAATTTATTCGAAGTTAAAGAGAATGATTTGGTTGTAAATATTACATTTGCTTGGGAACATGCGATTGCTGTAGCTAGTAAAGAAGATGATGGTTTATTGGTTTCTCATAGGTTTCCGACATTTGTAATTGATAAATCTGATAAGAATTTCATTAGTATTTATATAAAGAGAGAAGAGTTTAGACAAAAGATGGATTTGCTATCACCTGGTGGAGCAGGACGAAACAGAGTTTTAAATGTAAAAGATTTTATTAAGATTCAAATGATAGTTCCAGAGTTGAAAGAACAACAAGCCATCGGTGCCTATTTCTCAAACCTCGATTACCTCATTAACTCTCACCAAGAAAAAATTTCTCAGCTAGAAACACTGAAAAAGAAACTCTTGAAGGATATGTTTATATAGAATTTTGTTATGAAAAAATTTAAAAGATTATGTTTGTCATTTTGTTTATCAATTTGTTCTTTTTCGCCAGGTTTAGTCTTGTATCTATTTACGATAGACATTTTTCCCTCACATGATACTTATGTATGTAGTTTTCTAAAAATAGGAGTGTTGACTTTCCTGATGCTTTCTTTTTCTTTTGGAGTCTTGCAGTATTTGATAAGATTTAAAGAAGCAAATGATACTGCTCAAGTTGAAAGTATACAGCCGGTAGAAAATGAAATCATTCCAACTTACTTAGGCCTTTTTGTAATTATGCTGGGTTTAGGTGAATTAACTTTCTTATATCAGATTGTAGTAATAGTCCTCATTTTTCTAATATGGTGGATTCTTATGGAGAGATCGTATTATTTCAATTTGATATGGTTACTCTCATATCGTTATTACAGAGTCACTGATAAATACGGCAATGTCTTTATTATTTATAGCAAGAAAAAAGATGTTAAAGAAACTGGGGCTATAAAAGGACTAGTTAGAATAAATAATTTTACTTTTTTGGAGAAGGAATAGTATGTTTTTAGTAAAAGTAGGTCAAATATATAGAAAATTGGATAACACGGATGATATTTCTGAACTAGTTGCTCCGGAGATTGATTCTGAAAATAGTATAGAGTTTAATCCGGAACTAAGATTAGAAACAGGCGAATGGTTCTATATTAAAATTGATGATGAGCATATGTCGATGATTAAAGAATATGAAGATAAATTTTTAAATACTGCGGGTCTAAATGATGTAAATGAAGTAGAGTTCTCGAAAATTGACTTGATTTTTCGTAAAGTTGATAACGATGGGTTGGTTTTTCAAAAAATCACACAATCAAAGAGACTAGTTGATAAATCAATCTTGAAATTGAGACGTAGAAAAGCTGAGAGAACAATTATTGAAAATGGTATAGAATTAAAATCTGAGAACGATGCTTACTTTGATGGAAATGATAAATTGTATTTCAAAAATTTTAGAACGATTCGTAGCTTATTTAAGGGGATTGATGATTACTATCGTATAGCTAGTCAAGCAGAAGTTGATGAGTTTAAAGAATTTAATCTAGTGAGTTTTGTTTCAGATTTTAAAATTAAGACTAATAACTTAAAGATGTTGGCAGTTTTAAAAGATTATGAGATAGATTTGGATGATACAGCTGTTAAAAGTACTTTGTTGAGAACATACAGTCAGTATCCTAGTCAAGAGTTTGAGTTGGATAATAATCAAAATTTTATAATTGATAGTAATAGAAAATTAACATGTTTACTAAAATTAGCACTTGGACGATTATATACAAATCCAATAACTCATCATAAAATGGAAGCTAACCATGCAAAAAAATTAAATTAATCTAAGAAAGTAAATTAGAAAGAAACATTATGGAAACAACACAAACTTCCCAGTCGCTCTACCAAGCCCTGTGGAACTCAGCGGATGTTCTCCGCTCTAAGATGGATGCTAATGACTACAAGTCCTATCTTTTGGGCATGGTCTTTTATAAGTATCTGTCAGACAAGATGCTCTTTTTCGTGGCGGAGACCATGGAAGAGGGGACAGATAGTCTCGAGGATGCCCTTGAGGTCTATCGCAACTACTACGAGGATGCGGAGACCCATGAGGATTTGGTCTCTGTCATGAACGATGAGCTCAACTATATCATCAAGCCAGACTTGACCTTTACGGCTTTGGTAGCACGTGTCAATGAGGGGACGTTCCAGTTGGAAGACTTGGCCCAAGGTTTTCGTGATATCGAGCAGAGTGACGACCTCTATGAAAATCTCTTTGAAGATATCGACCTCTACTCTAAAAAGCTAGGGGCAACTCCACAAAAGCAAAACCAAACGGTAGCAGCAGTCATGAAAGAGTTGGCTGTGCTGGATGTGGCTGGTCATGCTGGCGATATGCTAGGGGATGCCTATGAGTATCTGATCGGTCAGTTTGCGACTGACTCGGGTAAGAAAGCTGGTGAGTTCTATACGCCTCAACCTGTTGCCAAGCTCATGACTCAGATTGCCTTTTTGGGTCGTGAAGACCAGGAAGGCTTTACCATCTATGATGCGACTATGGGTTCTGGATCTCTCTTGCTCAATGCCAAGAAATACTCTCATAAACCGCAGACAGTTGTTTACTTTGGTCAGGAGCTCAATACCTCAACCTATAATCTAGCTCGGATGAACATGATCCTACACGGTGTTCCAGTTGAGAATCAATTTCTACACAATGCGGATACACTGGATGAAGACTGGCCGACACAAGAGCCTACCAACTTTGACGGTGTTCTCATGAACCCGCCATACTCTGCTAAGTGGTCAGCAAGCTCTGGATTCCTGAACGATCCTCGTTTCTCTCCTTTTGGGAAATTGGCGCCTCAGTCCAAGGCTGACTTTGCCTTTCTCCTACATGGATACTACCACCTCAAGCAGGATAATGGGGTCATGGCAATCGTCCTTCCCCACGGTGTTCTTTTCCGTGGAAATGCGGAAGGAACCATTCGTAAGGCATTGCTAGAAGAAGGAGCCATTGACACGGTTATCGGTCTTCCAGCCAATATCTTCTTTAACACCAGCATTCCGACTACGGTTATCATTCTCAAAAAGAACCGTACCAATCGTGATGTTTACTTTATCGATGCTTCTAAGGAGTTTGATAAGGGGAAAAACCAGAATATCATGACGGATGCCCATATCGAGAAGATTCTGGAGGCTTATAAGTCTCGAGAGGAGATTGATAAGTTTGCCCACCTAGCAAGCTATGAAGAAATCGTCGAAAATGACTATAACCTCAATATCCCTCGCTACGTAGATACCTTTGAGGAAGAAGAAGTCGAACCACTGACAGGCATCGTCAGCAAGATTAACGAGACAAATAAAGCTATCGAAAGCCAAACAGCTTCATTACTTGAAATGCTGAACCAGCTCCACGGAACCACACCAGAAGCTGATGCTGAGCTCAAAGAGTTTTTGAAAAACTTTAAAGGGTGATGGGCTTAATTGATTCGCTCATTTTTAAAATACAACTTTGTTTCCGTATTTCCTGGGAACTAGTAGAAAGTTAGGAGAAATATGGAAAATAACAACCAACGTGCCCTTTGTCAGCAACTCTGGGCGGAAAATAAGTACCTTGTTT
>OGIX01001137.1_pt1 | contig 11304 bp, 10 predicted proteins | sample 1571901 | NCBI WGS metagenome assembly OGIX01 (sample SAMEA2582102, study PRJEB24529) | metagenome | biome: Human gut stool | place: China | collected 2011
ACCCCTCCCCGCAAACTTAAAACAACAAACAAAAGAAATAGATAATTTCATAACGATGAACTGTGAGTGTAAATGCGTTGCAATACAACTTGTTCGCCGTTCACCGTTTATCGTTCACCGTTCTTTTTTTCTATCTCACAAATAACAGTTCCCTGTATTTCGGAAGCGTCCACATCTGGTTGTCAACAATGAGTTCCAACTTATCGATGTGGTAGCGGATTTCTTCCAGTGCCGGAACGATCGTGTCGTGGTAGGCAATGGCTTTTTCCCGTTCGCTTTCTATCTTGTTCGCAACCTTACGAGCTTCAATCATTGCATCTACATGTTCCTTGATGAAGGCTGTGCGGTCGGCAATCTCTTCAATAAGTTCCAGGTTTTTAGCAGACAATTTCGCTGCCTTTTCTGCCGGGAAAAGAGATTGCATCTTATAGACATTATTAATTAAATCCGTTTGATATTGAGTGGCCACCGGAATGATATGGTTCATAGCCAAATCACCCAATACACGCGCCTCGATCTGAATCTTCTTCGTATACGTTTCCCATTTCACTTCGTTGCGGGCTTCCAGTTCTTTCTTTGTCATTACGCCGGTAGCTTCGAACATGGCAATGGTTTCCGGTTTCAGGTAGTTATCGAAGATAACAGGAACACTGGTTTCGCAATCCAGTCCACGGCGGGCTGCTTCTTTCTTCCATTCGTCGCTGTAACCATTGCCGTCAAAATGAATCGCTTTACATTCCTTGATATATCCACGGATAATTTCGAGAATGGCAGACACTTTAGGTTCTCCTTTTTCAATCAAAGCATCCACATCTTTCTTAAACTTCACCAATTGGTCTGCTACGGCAGAGTTCAATGCAATCATGGCAGACGCACAGTTTGCCTCGGAACCTACGGCACGGAACTCAAAACGGTTTCCGGTGAAAGCAAAAGGAGAGGTACGGTTACGGTCAGTATTATCAATCAACAATTCGGGAATCTGCGGAATATCCAACTTCATTCCCTGTTTGCCGCTAAGACTAATCAAATCATCTTTCGTACTGTTTTCAATGTGATCCAATACCTGCGACAATTGCTTCCCTAGGAAAGAGGAGATGATGGCAGGAGGTGCCTCATTAGCTCCCAGACGGTGGGCGTTGGTAGCGCTGGAGATAGAAGCTTTCAACAATCCGTTATGATGATAAACTGCCATCAATGTGTTTACGACGAAGGTAACAAAACGCAGGTTATCTTCCGGAGTCTTACCCGGTGCCATTAATAAAATGCCCGTGTCAGTTCCCAAAGACCAGTTGTTGTGTTTACCCGATCCGTTGACGCCCTTAAAAGGTTTTTCATGAAGCAGTACGCGGAAACCATGACGGCGACTAACCTTACGCATCAATGACATAATCAGCAAGTTATGGTCGTTAGCAAGGTTACACTCTTCAAAGATGGGGGCTAACTCGAACTGGTTCGGGGCAACCTCGTTGTGACGGGTCTTAACAGGAATACCCAGCTTTAACGCTTCAATTTCGAGATCCTTCATGAAAGCGGCTACGCGGGTGGGGATAGCACCGAAGTAGTGGTCCTCCAACTGTTGGTTTTTGGCACTGTCATGTCCCATCAAAGTACGACCGGTCATTAGCAAGTCCGGACGTGCGGCATACAATCCTTCGTCTACCAGAAAGTATTCCTGTTCCCAGCCCAAGTAAGCAACTACTTTTTTCACTTCCGGGTTGAAGTAACGACATACGTTTACAGCAGCTTTATCTACAGCCCGCAATGCTTTCAGCAAGGGAGCTTTATAGTCGAGAGCTTCGCCGGTATATGCGATAAACACAGTTGGGATGCAAAGCGTATCATCTACAATGAAAGCAGGTGATGAGGGGTCCCATGCGCTGTAACCACGGGCTTCGAATGTGTTACGGATACCGCCATTCGGGAAATAACGGATTTCTCCGTTCACTATATCTGCCAACGCTGCAGAAGCATCCGGTTCCTGCTGTACAAGCAGTTTACCGGTAAATTCTTCCATCATACCGCCTTTGCCGTCATGTTCAACGAAAGCATCATGTTTTTCAGCTGTGCCTTCGGTCAGCGGTGCGAACCAGTGCGTATAATGAGTAACACCCATTTCAATGGCCCATTTTTTCATGCCGGCAGCTACCTCGTCGGCAATACTGCGATCTAGCGGAGCACCGTTGTCAATGGCGTCAATCAGTGCATTATATACCTTGCTGGGAAGGTATTTGAACATTTTCTCCTTGTTGAATACATACTTGGCGAAATACTCCGAAGGACGTTCGGCAGGTGTTGCTACCTCAACAGCCTTTTTCTTGAAAGCTGTCTCTACTACTCTGAATCTAAGTTTTGACATAATACCTGATTTGATTTGTTGTTAAATATGTTAGAGTAAATAATTACTTTGTTATGTGGTTCCCGGAAAGGCGATCAAACCTGTCCGGAAGTTTTTTCTGTGATTAGCGGGGTAGTGATTAGTAGTAAGTTGTGCGTAGCTGTCTTTCACTAATCACTAAACCGTTCATCACTAAATTAGTTGTAAGCAGATTCTCCGTGTTCGTAAATATCAAGACCTTCTTCTTCGATACGTGCCGGAACGCGAAGTCCGTGAATCTTATCAAGCGTTTTGAAAATGATGAATCCCATGCCTGCTGCCCATGCACCTACTACCAATGCTCCAAATATTTGTGCACCGAGGAATCCGAAACCGTAGCCATAGAATAAACCTTCACTGGTGGAGAACAAACCTGTAAGAATAGTTCCTAAAAAGCCACAAACACCATGTACAGAAGATGCACCTACCGGATCGTCTATCTTTAACACCTTGTCAATGAAGTCAACGGAGAATATCATTACGACACCACATATTGCACCTATTAAGGCTGCTCCTGCAGGAGATACTGCGTCACATCCTGCTGTGATACCTACCAGCCCTGCCAAGATACCATTCAGTGTCAATGACAGGGAAGGTTTTCCATATTTCATCCAGCTCACCAACAGAGCGAAGAAACCACCGGCACAAGCTGCCAGATTCGTTGTCAGGAATACGTGGGAGATGGCGATAGCATCGGCTTCGGTTGCTGCTGCCAATTGAGAACCGGGGTTGAACCCGAACCATCCACAGAATGAATACGCCTAGTGCTGCAATAGTCAGGCTATGGCCTGGGATAGCTTTTGATTTGCCGTCTTTACCATATTTACCGATACGGGGACCAAGAATGGCAGCACCTACCAAAGCAATCCATCCACCTACAGAGTGAACGACCGTAGAACCGGCAAAGTCATGGAAGGTGGTTCCGAAGAGACTCATCATGAAAGAACCTTCTTCACCGTTCATCAACCAGCCTCCGCCCCATGTCCAGTGACCGGATATCGGATAAATCAGTACACTGATAAAGATGGTGTAGACGATATACATGGAGAATTTTGTGCGTTCTGCCATGGCTCCTGATACAATTGTAGCTGCTGTCGCACAAAATACGGTTTGGAATATGAGGAATCCTTCGGTTGGCAGACCATTATCAATGAAAGAAAGGTCGAAGAAATGAGGCATTCCGATGAATCCGCCTGCGCCGAACATCAATCCGAAACCGATAAACCAGTATAGTAAAGAGCCGAACATGAAGTCTACAAAGTTCTTCATCAGAATGTTGGCAGTATTTTTCACTCTGGTGAAACCTGCTTCTACTAATGCAAATCCCGGCTGCATGAAGAATACGAGCATTGCTGCAAGCAACATCCATACAGTATTCAATCCAAGAGCTAATTCACCGACCGTATCGGGAGCTGCTGATGCTTCTTCGGCAGGAGCGGTAACGACTTCGGTAATTGTTTCTGTAACTGCTGCAACTGTATCGGCAGCGGCCGTGTTTTGTGCCGACATATCAGTAGTAAAACAGCACAAAATGAATATAGTAGTGGCTATCCACAGCTTTACGAAGCTATGGCTTTTATATTTTGTATCCATAATAGTATAATCTTATTTAACGTTCTTGTTCTGCATTGTAGAGGGCTATGTCACCACGTTCGGCAGTGCGTATGCGGATAGCGTCTTCGATAGGAATGACGAAAATACGTCCGTCACCGATTTCTCCGGTCTGTGCAGCTTTGATGATAGCCTGCACTGTTTTCTCGGTATTCTTGTCGCGCACGACAATAGAGATCAAAATTCTTTCAATGGTGCTGGTGTCATATACTACGCCACGGTAGATACGTCCTTGCCGTGCTTTTCCAATACCTCTTACATCGTAATAAGAGAACCATTCGATGTCCGCTTCGAGTAGGGCGTCTTTTACGTCCTCGAATTTGGTTTTACGGATAATAGCTTCAATCTTTTTCATATACCTTAAATATTAGTGTGTCCTGTAAAAGAAAGAGGTATAGGGTAGCGGCAGCCATAGCAGGTTACCATACAACAAACCGATAAAATCTAAACTCTAACTACCTTTTCTAATCCCTATACGCTCTTTGTATTGTAAATTCTCTCTCTTAAAAACTTAGTCCGAAAGCAAAGTAGGCTCCTTCAGTGCGTGGGTTCACTGTTACTTTGGCAAATGTCGGTACGGAGAAGGAATCTGTGATTTTAATCTCCTTGGATGCTCCGAGACTGATGTCTGTTACGCAGAATCCACTGGTATAGCCATTATAAAAAGTCGTTTCCCAAGGAACCATACCTAAATCTACTGTCCAGTCGAGACCTCCCAATTTGAAAGGTGCGCTAAGTGCGAGGTAAGAAGAATAAGCTCTTTTGCCGTTTTCTTTCACACCGTCGGCACCTGCAAAGTTTGTGTACCAGTTGACGGCTAGCGGACCGAAATCATATCCCACTTGTGCTTCAAATACATGTGCTGTAGAATAGGCCCCATATTGGAAATACTTATTGGTTGTATAAATCTCCTTTCCGTATTCATCTACATCCCCTGTATATGTTTTATCAAACCAATAATCCGTTATTGAAACACTAAATCCACCAATTGAATAACCGATAGTTAAGTCAAACTCTTTTGCATCTTTGGATTCAATTCCCACTGATCCCCATGCTCCGAGTGATAAACCTTTGTAAGAGATTCCCAGTGAAGGCTGGACGCTAACTCCGCCTAAATTCTGACCGCGCCAGATGTAACCACTTACCAAATCTGCCCCAACGGAAGCTTCTACCTTATCTTGTGCCATCATTGTAGACGGGACAAGTCCTGACAGTAATAATGCTACTGTTATTACCCCCAATTTGTTGTTAATCGTCGTTTTCATCGTCTTTTTACCTTTAAAAGTTAGAAAAATGTGGATGTACGGTCCATTTGTTATATAGTAGCGCGCAAAATACTATCGTTTTTTATAGATAACTGATTATGGATAACTGATCCTGCAGGAATGATGATGTTCGTTTAATGGGGGCATGTTGAACTTTCTATTTCCCGCTATCCATTATTCATTCAATCAGAGCCAGTTTTTTATTCTTCTCATCGCTTCGATACAGTCGTTGCGTTCGCCGAACGCAGTTAAACGGATATACCCTTCACCGCTTGGCCCGAAACCTACACCGGGAGTACCGACCACATTGGCTTCATACAACATCTGTTCGAAGAACCGCCATGAAGAAAGTCCGTTCGGAGTTTTCACCCACAAGTAGGGAGCGTTGACGCCGCCGTATACTTTCAGTCCTGTGGTTTCCAAGCCTTCCTTCATGATTTTTGCGTTGGTCATATAATAGTCGATTGTTTTCTTAATCTGTGCCTTGCCTTCTGCACTGTAAACGGCTTCTGCTGCCCGTTGGGTAATGTAAGAAGTACCGTTGAACTTGGTGCATTGGCGGCGGTTCCACAATCTGTTGAGTGGTATGCGATCGCCTTCCAGAGTGGCGGCAGTGAGCTCTTTCGGAAACACGGTATATCCGCAGCGTACTCCTGTAAATCCTGCCGTTTTTGAAAAACTACGGAATTCAATCGCGCACTTTTTAGCTCCCTTAATCTCATAGATAGAGTGGGGGACATTCTCGTCCTGGATATATGCCTCGTAAGCGGCATCGAACAGAATCAGTGTATCGTTTGCTAAGGCATAATCCACCCACTTTTTCAGTTCCGGTTTGGTTAAGGTGGTCCCTGTCGGGTTGTTCGGATAACAGAGATAAACGATGTCTATCCGTTTGTCCGGAATTTCCGGGATAAAGTTGTTCTCACTTGTGCAAGGCATATAAGTAACGTTGCTCCATTTACCCGTTTCTTCTTCCAATACTCCGGCGCGTCCGCACATAACGTTACTGTCTATGTAAACCGGATAAATGGGATCTGTAACACCTACGCTATTGTCGTGGCGAAGAATATCACCTATATTTCCGGTATCGCTTTTAGCCCCGTCACTGACAAAAATCTCGGATGCCGAGAAATGAATCCCGCGTGGAGCGAAATCGTTCTTTATGATTGCTTCAATCAGAAAATCATATCCCTGTTCAGGACCATATCCGCGGAATGTATCTTTGCCGGCCAGTTCTTCTACCGCTTTATGCATTGCTTCTATACAGGCTGGAGGAAGTGGCTGCGTAACGTCGCCGATACCTAGCCGGATGATGTCCTGTTTGGGATGCGTTATCCTGAAAGTATTTACCTTTTTCGCTATATCCGAGAATAAATAACTTCCCGGTAATTTTAAAAAATGCTCGTTTACTAATGCCATATTGTTATTGTTTTAAGTTTCTATTACTATTCATTCTCAACTCTCCATTCTCAACTCTCAACTTCTTCAACAATTTCCCCATCGAAAACCTTGGTTGCCGGTCCGGTCATTAATATATGTCCGGAGGTTTCATCCCATTCGATGGTAACTGTCCCTCCATCCATTATCACATCACTTTTTCTTCCTGCAAGTCCGTTGATGAAGGCGGCTACTGCTGTGGCGCAGGCACCTGTTCCGCAAGCTTGAGTAATTCCCGATCCTCTTTCCCACACTCTCATCCGTATGGTGTCTTTACCGACGATCTGTGCAAACTCTACATTCGTTCTGTCGGGAAAGAGAGGATGATTCTCCAGTTCAGGACCGATTTCCGGCAGATTAATTCGGGTGATGTCATCAACAAATGTGACGAGATGTGGATTACCCATTGATACTTTAGTAGATGGGAAAGGATATTTCTTTTTCCAATCAATCTCTCCTGTTTCTTGCGGACTGCCCATATCTACGGTGACTGTACTGACTGTTTTTCCCTCTACCTGCAATTTCAGAATTTTAATTCCCGATAGTGTATCCAAAGTTATTTCTGTTTTATCAGTCAATCCGTATTCATATACATATTTGCCTACGCAGCGGCTACCATTGCCACACATCATTGCTTCCGAACCGTCGGCATTGAAAATACGCATACTGAAATCCGCTTTATCAGAGACACCAATCAATATTAGTCCATCGCTTCCGATTCCTGTATGAAACTTGCTCCATTCGATTGCCTTCTTTTCAGGGTCTGCTATCGGATATCTGGTCGTGTCTACATATATGTAGTCATTTCCTGCTCCATGCATTTTGGTGAACTTAATTCTTGTTGTCATTTTGATTGCTATTTATTGGTTGTTGTATCCTTTTGTTTTATTACAATGCAAAGATATGACTTTTTGCTTTATATTTTATTGAAAAGTATGTCTAATCTCTATTAATTTTCTGTGAACTTATAATTGCCTTTCATACGGCTATGTTTAGTTATAATTTGGAATTATATATATTCATATATTAATAAACTGTTATTTGAACGAATTGCTTTGTATATTCTTTCATAATATATGAAGAATATTTAGTCCTGATAATCCATAAAACCAGTTATAAAAACAAGAAATATATTCTTTTTCTTTTGACGATATGAAAGTGAAAATCCTTATTTCTCTATCATATTGTTCGCGGAGTGTTTTGAAGAACCTTTTTCTGTATTCATTGTTTTAGCACTATCATTAATATAAAAACGTAGCGATATGAATATAGAGAAACAATTAGAAACAGCAGTTAAAACCAACCATCTGGTGTTGGTGGTGTTCTATGCCGATTGGTCCCCTCATTATGAGTGGATAGGGCCTGTGCTTCGAACTTACGAAAAGAGAACTGTGGAATTGATTAGAGTGAATGCAGAAGAGAATAGAGCAATTGCTGATGCTCATAATGTAGAAACAGTACCGGCTTTCCTTCTATTGCATAAGAGTCATGAACTTTGGAGGCAGGTAGGAGAGCTTACGGTAGAAGAATTAAAAGAGGTATTGGATGATTTTCAATGAATTGTCTGTAATCTTTTATTGGTATTCATAAAAAGGACTCTTTTCTTTTTTCGTTAAAAGATTGATATTTCTAAAGTGTTGGTATTAAGAGTATTATAGAAGAGCATTTTTTCATTTAAAGAAACGGGTGTTTCCTTTAAAAGGAAACACCCGTTTGACACCGAGAAACAATCTGTTTCTTTTAAAGGAAGATTCCGTTTCCTTAAAGCCAGATATTAAATTCTTTAATATGTGAATATTTTTTCTTATTGAAGCTTTTTAAGTTCTTCTTGTAAGATGACCGGTTCGTTAGTGGTGATGAAATCTACCTTTTGTTCGATCAGCCATTTCATATCTTCTACTTCGTCTACTGTCCATACGTTGACTTTCAAGCCGAGGTCGTGAGCTTCTTTGATCCATTCGGGGTGTTTCTTGATCACTCCCATGTGATAGTCCAGACCGGCAGCACCAAGTTCTTTCAGCTCTTTGGGAGACAATTCTCCGTTAAGGTAATATACCGGAGTACCGGCAGGAGCCAGACGGATAAACTCTTTCATGGCATGTAGAGAGAACGTGATATATTCCATACGCTTTTCCAGTCCCATTTTCTTCACCATGGCAACAATTCCTTGCACCGCTTTAGTCTCACGTTTCTTGTTGCTATGTGCTTTCAGTTCGAGAATCAATTGGGTTTTACAGTTTTTTCCGGTTTCCAGATACTGTTCCAGGCTGGGTAAGTTTTCTCCGTTGGATAATTTAAGTCCGGTCAGCGCATCACCTTTGGAATATTCCATCGGCCTCATCTTATATACAGGATCATGGTTAACCACCAGCTTGTTATCCTTCGCGATCCATACGTCAAATTCTGAACCGTAACAACCGATGGAGTCTGCTTTTAGAAGTGATGAAATACTGTTCTGCGATGATCCCGGAGTTTTCCAGAAACCGCGGTGAGCTATCACTTTTGTCTGTGCCTGCATGCAGCAAGCAGCCATTAGAAAGGCAGAAGCCATCATCATTTTTTTTAAATTCATTTGTTTGATCTTTTAAAAGTTTGATAGATTTAATTGGGTTTGGCCTCAAAATTATAAAAAAGATAACGCAAATCAGCCGATAATATGCTAATCTGCGTTAATCCTTGGGATTTTAGAATAGAAATGCTACAAAAGAGTGTCAAAAATAAGACTGTCTGTCATAAAAACATTCTCCGGACACGTCTGATAGTTTGCACAAAAGGAGTTTGTCACTCTTTTATTAATCAGGTATAGGCCTCTTCATGTATTCCTTTCACAGCACGTCCGCTAGGCTCATTCAGATTCCTGAAAGCGATATCCCATGCCAGTGCTTCTGCTGTGGAGCAGGCTACACTCGGAACACTGGGGACGGTGCGTGCTGCACTTTCACTGGGGAAATGCTCTTCGAAAATGCTACGATAGTAGTACTCTTCTTTGTTTTGTGGCGTATTGATCGGGAAACGTTCGGCAGCATGTTCCATTTGCTCATCGCTCACGGCAGTTGCTGTGATCTCTCTCAATGTGTCAATCCATGAATATCCTACACCGTCACTGAACTGCTCTTTCTGTCTCCAAGTCACACTTTCCGGTAACATATCGGCAAAGGCTTCGCGAACAATTCGTTTCTCGATGTTTTTTCCGGGGCACATTTTAGCTTTCGGGTTCAGGTTCATTGCCACGTCGAGAAATTCTTTATCAAGGAAAGGGACGCGTCCTTCTACTCCCCATGCTGACAAACTTTTATTGGCACGGAGACAATCGTACATGTGCAACTTTGAAAGTTTACGTACAGTTTCTTCGTGAAATGCCTGTGGAGTAGGGGCCTTGTGGAAATACAGATACCCCCCGAAAACTTCATCGGCACCTTCACCGCTCAACACCATTTTGATCCCCATTGATTTGATGACACGCGCCAATAAATACATGGGAGTGGAAGCGCGTACGGTAGTTACATCATACGTCTCGATGAAATAAATTACGTCGCGAACTGCATCCAGACCTTCTTGAACGGTGTAGTTGATCTCATGATGGACGGTACCGATATATTCGGCTACTTCACGCGCTTTAATCAAATCGGGCGCGCCCTTTAGACCGATGGCGAAAGAGTGGAGTTGAGGCCACCATGCATCGCTTGCACCATCTGTTTCTATACGTTTTGCCGCATATTTTTTGGCAATGGCAGAGATAACGGAACTATCCAACCCGCCCGAAAGCAACACTCCATACGGTACGTCACTCATTAACTGGCGGTGCACAGCCTCTTCCAATGCCACTTTCACATCTTCGGTTTGTGCATCATTCTCTTTGACGGTTTCATATTCTGTCCAGCCGCGCGAATACCAACGTTTCATTTTTCCCTCTTTGCTATAGAAATAATGTCCGGGAAGGAATACTTCATATTCGTCACAAAATCCTTCGAGAGCTTTCAACTCGCTGCCGAAGTAGATTTTTCCCTCTTTATCTTTTCCTATATATAAAGGAATAACCCCTATCGGATCGCGGGCAATTAGAAATTCATCCTTTTCCTCATCATAAAGCACGAAAGCGAAGATACCGCTGATATCTTCCAAAAAATGGATGCCTTTATCTTTGTAAAGGGCAAGAATTACCTCACAGTCACTTCCAGTCTGAAAGTTATATTTTCCCGCATATTTAGCGCGAATATCACGGTGATTGTAAATCTCACCGTTGACGGCGAGCACCTGTTTACGATCGGGAGAGTATAACGGTTGTCCGCCACTCTGCGGGTCGACAATGGAAAGACGTTCGTGTGCCAGGATGGCACTTCCGCCTACATAGATTCCGCTCCAGTCCGGTCCGCGATGACGGATCTTCTGGGCCATTTTCAGTGCTTTATCTCTTAGTTCTTTCGTTTGAACTTTGATGTTGAGTATACCTGCTATTCCACACATAACTTTAATTTTTAGAGGGGGTAATGTAATCTGTTGATTGTTTATTCGCTATTTCTAAGAAGCTGACTAGTTATTCTTAATTCGTTCCATAATTGTTATCGTTTAGTTCCACAACTGTTTCCCTTTAGTTCCATATCTGTTATCCTTTAGTTC
>OGIX01001139.1_pt1 | contig 11289 bp, 10 predicted proteins | sample 1571901 | NCBI WGS metagenome assembly OGIX01 (sample SAMEA2582102, study PRJEB24529) | metagenome | biome: Human gut stool | place: China | collected 2011
ACTTTTCCCCTTTGACGAAGTCAAACTTTTCACCAAAGTGCTTCGCACTTTATTTTTTTGATACATAAGGATTATCTTTAATATAAAATCTCCAAGGGAAATGAACTGCTTCTTCAGCGTAATCTATTCCTATTCTTGTAGTCTCTACTATATTTGAAGGTAAAACTTCGATGTCATGATCTTCAATATAAAGTGAGTTTTCTTTTATAAGCTTTTCTTTATTATTGCTTTTATTTATATTCATAGCTATACATAACTTTGATGGTCCGTTAGTAAGATTTTTTATTTGTGATTTTGTAAGCTCTTCATATGGCTTTTTAAAACGATTAAAAGACATTTCTTCAAAACCTTCTAATGGTTCCAAACCTCTGATAAGCACTCCTTCTGCAACATCTTTTTCACCACAAATCACATTAAAGCAAAAATACATTCCATATATTGAATAAACATAAACTATTCCTGGCTCTCCGTATAACGTTTCAGTTCTTTCGGTTCTCCTACCACCATAAGCATGTGAGGCTTTATCTATAGCGCCTATATATGCTTCTGTTTCTACAATTATTCCTTTAAGAGCTTTTCCATTTACTTGGTTTACAAGAACTTTACCTAATAACTTTTTAGAAAGAGAAAGGGCGTCGATGTTATAAAATGATTTATCTAAAATTTTCATAATTTATCTTAAGACGATATTAGTTAGACGTCTTAATAACCTCCTATAAAGTATTGTTTAGTATATTAATAGTATGTATATAAATATACTTGACTATAACTACTCAATAAAAGTATACTTGAAAGGTATGTCTAAAAACAATAATTCAACAAAATAGAACAAAAAACTACAACAACGAACAAAAAATGTATTGACTAAAGCAATGTTCGTATAATATACTTGAAGTGTAAATTTGACATGATGGAGGAAAAGACATGAAAAATGCTTTAGTATTTCAAACGGATTTTGGTTTAGCTGATGGTGCAGTTAGCGCTATGTATGGAGTTGCACATGGGGTTGATTGCGATTTAAGAATATTTAATTTAACACATGATATTCCACAATATAATATTTGGGAGGCTTCATATAGATTAATTCAAACTGTTACATATTGGGCGTCAGGTACAGTTTTCGTATCAGTTGTTGATCCAGGAGTAGGAACTGATAGAAAGAGTATAGTAGCAAAAACTATTACAGGACAATATATAGTTACTCCAGACAATGGAACATTAACACATGTTAAACGTATGTGTGGAATTGTTGAAGCGAGAGAGATAGATGAAAATATAAATAGATTACCAAACTCAGGAGCATCTTATACATTCCATGGAAGAGATGTATATGCTTATACAGGTGCTAGACTTGCTGCTGGAGTAATAGATTTTGAAGGTGTTGGACCTAAGATAAATGTTGAAGATATAGTTGAATTACCAACTGTAGAACCAGCTAAGGACGGAGAAGCAGTTACCGGTACAATAGATGTTCTAGATGTAAGATTCGGAAGTCTTTGGACAAACATTGGTAGAGAATTATTTATGAATAGCGGTATCAACTATGGTGATAGAGTAGAAGTATCTATTAAAAATGATACAAGAGAAGTTTATAGAAACATAATGGTATTTGCAACTTCTTTTGCAGAAGTACATGTTGGAGAAACTTTAGTTTATGTTAACTCATTAGATTGCTTAGCAGTTGCTATAAATCAAGGTTCATTCTCTAAGGCATATAACATACAAACAGGTACAAATTGGAGAATATCAATAAGAAAGGCTCCAAGAATAATTTACGAATAATATTATTATAATATTTTTAAACTAATAATAAAAAAAACAAGGGGAGAAGAAGTAGATGAAAAACAACTTAAGCATAAAAACAATAGTTGCTATAGGTATCGGTTCAGCAGTTTTCATGATATTAGCACGTTTTGCAGCGATTCCAACTCCAATCCCAAATACTACATTTAATACAGCTTATGGATTTTTAGCTTTAATGGCAGTAATATTTGGACCAATAGCTGGGGTATCTATAGGGTTTATTGGACATACTTTAACTGATTTAACTGCATATGGGTCACCATGGTTCAGTTGGATAATTGCTTCTGCAATAGTTGGATTAGTTATTGGATTTTCAGCTAAGAGATTAAAGATTAATGAAGGTGAATTTGGTAAAAAAGAAATGATATTATTTAATATATATCAATTTGTAGCAAATGCAATAGCGTGGTTTGTTGTAGCACCTTCATTAGATATATTAATATATGCTGAGCCTGCAAATAAAGTATATGTACAAGGAGCTGTAGCTGGTTTCTTAAATATGATTACAGTAGCAGTACTAGGAACTATATTACTTTACTCTTATGCAAAGAGCAGAGTTAAAAAAGGAAGCTTAGATAGAGAAGACGACATAGCTTAGTAAATACTTAAATTTTTAATACCGGGGTAATGTTCTCCGGTATTTTTAGATAGCTTATGGAAAAACTTCGCGATATACAGAAGTGAAAAAATATAGTATTATTTTTAAGTATGAACAAAATAGACGAACAGAAGGTAAAGAGGGAGATTTATATGAAAAGACCTGTAATTGAGTTCAAAGATTTTTCGTTTCAATATAGAGCTCAAGCGAAGCCAACACTAAACAATATAAATTTAACTATATATGAAGGTGAAAAAGTACTTATAGTTGGTCCATCTGGATCAGGAAAAAGTACATTATCAAACTGTATAAATGGACTTGTACCTTTCTCATATGAAGGTAAAATAACAGGAAGTCTTAAAATAAACGGGCAAGAAACTAAGGATATGAGTATAGCAAAGCTTTCAAATGTTGTTGGAACAGTACTTCAAGATCCAGATAGCCAATTTATTGGATTAACAGTAGGGGAAGATATTGCTTTTAAATTAGAAAATGATTGTGTTCCTCAAGATGAGATGCAGGATACAGTTGATATAGTATCAAAGATAGTAGGAATAGATAATCACCTAGAATCTGCTCCTCATAGATTATCAGGGGGACAAAAGCAACGTGTTACACTAGCTGGGGTTATGGTAGATAACGTGGACATACTATTATTTGACGAACCATTAGCAAGCTTAGATCCTGCTACTGGGAAGAATGCTATTGAACTTATAGATCAAATAAAAGAAAAGACAAATAAGACAATACTTATTGTAGAGCATCGTTTGGAAGATGTTCTTCACTCAAGTATTGATAGAATAATAGTTGTAGATAGAGGAGTTATAAAAGCTGATATCACTCCAAATGAATTATTATCTTCTAATATATTAGAGGAAACAGGAATAAGAGAACCGTTATATATAACAGCTTTAAAGTATGCAGGATGTAAAATAATTCCTGAAATAGCTCCAGAGCATATAGATACTGTAAAACTTGATTCCTATGAAGAAAAATTAAAATCATGGGTAGAGGATGTAAAAGAAGAAGTTGCAGTTACAAACGATGAAGCTATTTTAGAGCTTCAAGACATAAAGTTTGCATATAACGAAAAGAAAGAAATTTTACATGGATTATCATTTAAGATTAATAAAGGTGAAATGGTAAGTATTGTTGGTAAAAATGGTGCAGGAAAATCTACTATTTCAAAGCTTATATGTGGATTCTATAAACCAACAGCAGGAAAGATACTATTTAATGGAAAAGATATTAAAAATGAATCTATAAAAGAACGTGCTGAAAAAATTGGTATAGTAATGCAAAACCCTAATCAAATGATATCTAAAACTATGATTTTTGATGAAGTAGCTTTAGGGCTTAAAGTAAGAGGTGTTAGTGAGTCAGAGATTAAGGAAAGAGTACATGAAACATTAAAGATATGTGGATTATACGAATTCCGTAATTGGCCGATATCAGCTCTTAGCTATGGGCAAAAGAAGCGTGTTACTATAGCATCTATTTTAGTACTTAATCCAGAGGTTATTATTTTAGATGAACCAACAGCAGGGCAAGATTTTAAACATTATACAGAAATAATGGAATTCTTAAAGGAAATAAATAATAAAGGTGTAACTATAGTCATGATAACTCATGATATGCATTTAATGTTAGAGTACACTAATAGAGCTATTGCTTTAGCTGATGGATTAAAGATAGCTGATGATACAGCTGCAAATATTCTTACAGATAGTAAGGTAATAGAAGCTGCTAATCTTAAAGAGACATCAGTTTATGAACTAGCTTTAAAGGCTAACTTAGAAAATCCAAGAAATTTTGTTAAGAGATTTATTGATTATGACAGGAGTGTTAGAGCGAAATGAGTGCTATGTTAGAATACCAAGACTTAAAATCACCTATTCATAAGCTAACAGGAGCAACTAAGCTTATTGCATTAGTATTTTGGGCTTTAGCATCTATGGTTACTTATGATACACGTATATTAGGTGCAATGTTTATATTTAGTATTATTATGTTTAAAGTGTCTAAAGTAAAATTTAAGGATATTTCTTTTGTATTATATTTTATTTTAGTATTTCTACTTATAAATAATATTGCTATATTTTTCTTTTCACCTTATGAGGGAGTTGAGATATATAATTCAAGAACGGATCTTTTCCATCTTGTTGGACCTTATACATTAACAACACAACAATTATTTTATCAGTTTAATGTAACTTTAAAATATTTCTCTATAATACCAATGGCGTTGCTATTTATGGTTACCACTAACCCAAGTGAATTTGCAGCATCATTAAATCGTATAGGAGTTAGTTATAAAATATCTTATTCTGTTGCTATAGCTTTAAGATATATACCGGATATCCAAAGAGATTATCACGATATATCTTTTGCGCAACAAGCTAGAGGAATAGATATGTCTAAAAAGGCTGGATTAACTAGTCGTATAAAAAATTCAGCAGCTATAATTATGCCTCTTATATTCTCAAGTTTAGAGAGAATAGAAAGTATAAGTTCAGCTATGGAACTTAGAGCTTTTGGAAATAATAAAAAGCGTACTTGGTATAGTGGTAGACCTTTTGAAAAGAGGGATTATATAGCTATAGCAGTAGTAATATGCGTATTTATAGCAGCTTTAGTAGCAACCAAGTTAAATGGAGGAAGATTCTTCAACCCGTTCTAGAAAAAAGCCTACACATATGAATTAATATGTGTAGGTTTATTTTTATAAATTTATTATTTATAAGATTATTTATTATGGGAAATTCTAAATTTTATGGGAGTAAAAAAATTCTAAAGAGTATAAAAAATATAAAATTTGACTTGATTTATAAGAAGATTATGTTAAAATATAATTAGGTCTTGAAACAAAAGACTAAATTATAAATTTAAATTAAATAAAGGTTCAGATAGATAATATTTTCTCCTAGACTGAGAATTATTAATCCATATGTAATCTTTAATCCTAGGAGGGAATTTTCATGACAGATAAGACTTTAGTATGTGTTGATTGTGGCGCTGAATTCGTATTCACAGTAGGAGAACAAGAATTCTACAAAGAAAAAGGATTCGACAACGAGCCAAAGAGATGTTTAGCTTGTAGAAGAGCTAAGAAAGCACAAAACAACAGATAATTGTTTTTAGAGTTGTAATTTAATATTACAACTCTTTTTTTTTATTCTAAACTATTTATTAAATTACCACCATATTCTATTCCTGTATTATAGCCTTCACCTGAATAGATTAGCTTATCATTTTTTAAATCTAATAGTTCTATTTGTACAGTACCTGTTAGTGTTTCTTTAACATAAGGAATCATTTTACCATCTTTAGGTCCATGGCAAAGGATAAAATTATCCTTAGTACTTTTAGTTTTTAAAGAAAGTTTGAAATTCTTATTTTTAACATGTAGGGTAATATCATTATTATTAAGTTTAATATCTAAATGACTTCTATTCATAGTAGTAAATTTGAAAAATATATTATCAACAGTAACACCTATTAAAAATCCTCTAAAGCTTTTTAATGGGAAAGGAATTTCACCTACTGAACATGTAACAGTAGCTCTTTTATCGTTGAAATAGTTACTTTGTATCCAAAGCCAGCTTAAAGGGAAGCTTTTTCCCCAATTCTTTTCTATATAAACCTTACCACCGTGAAAATCTATTAGTTCATCGTTAATAGTCAGTGCACCTTGTATATCACCATCTAAGGCACATACTTGGCTATAACACTCCATAAAGTTTAAGTAATTATAAAATCCCATGCTACCTGGATTTAGAGTTGAATCTTTCCAAGGAATTATATTATCAAAATATAATGCTCCTATAATTTTCAACTTTTCATTACGTATATTTAATAATAGTCTTTTTAATGAAAATGAGCTTTGGTCTATATTGATAGAAAAAGGTGAATTTGAATAAGAAAACTTAAAGGTAGGATACCTAAAATAATTAAATGAATTCTTTTCACCTTGTAAAACTTGAATAAAAGAGTGAGAGTCTTTTGAAAGTGATATACCAGGTATAATAGCAAGAGTGTGTTTTCTATCTTTAGTTACCATTTTAAAGTACCAACCTTCAAAAAAGTTATCTTTTTTATTCTCTCCATGATAGAGATTTGGATCTAATATAACGTTCATTTTTTCCTCCAATTAATTATTATTATAAGATTAGTCTTATCAAACATAGGATAAATATGCAGGGGTATACTACTTATATAAAGTAATTAAAAGAAAGGAAGTTAATAATGAATAAATCTTTATGGATAAGTAGTTCTGAAGGTAATAAATACAGGGTACTAGATGAAGATAAGAGAGTTGAGTGTTTGATTGTAGGGGGAGGGATTGTTGGGATTACTACTGCTTATTTGCTATGTAAAGAAGGATATAAACCTGTCGTGGTAGATGCAGATTATATTGGATATGGTGCAACAGGGAGAAATACAGGAAAGATAACTCCTCAAAATGGAATAAAATATTCTGATATATATAAACGTTACGGAGCAGAAAATGCTAAAAAATATTATGAGGCTAATAATGAGGCTTTAAAGTTAATTGAGAAAATAATTGATGAGAATAAAATTGATTGTGATTATGAGAGGGCTCCGGCTTATATTTATGCAGAAAATGAAAGTGATAGTAAAAAGGTATTGAAAGAGTTTGATATATGTAAAGAAATAGGTATTAATTGTGAATTTATAATGGATATACCATTACCTATAGAATCTTACGGAGCTATAAAGTTTAATGTAGGAGCCCAATTTAATCCTAAGAAATATATAGATTATTTAGCAAGAAAAGTAGAGGAGTTAGGTGGAGAAATATATGAGAAGGCTCCTATGAAATCGATAGATAAGTATAAAGACATTATAACTGTACATAGTTTAGGGGGATATGAAATAAAAACGGATAAACTTATTATAGCTTCTCATTATCCATTTTATGATGGATTGAGCTTTTATTTCGCAAGATTAAGACCAGAAAGATCATATGTAGTTGCAGGGGAATATAATGGTGAATTTCCACAGGCGACATTTATTAATGCATCCACACCAAAGAGGAGTTTAAGAATTTATAATGATGGAGAAAGAAGGCTTTTGCTTGTAGCAGGAGAAAGTCATAAAGTTGCTCATAAGGAAGATGAGGATCATTATGGAGCATTAGAGGAGTATGGCAAAGAAAAATTTGGAGTTGAGAAATATCAATATAGATGGAGCACTCAAGATTATATTACTTCAGATAACGTACCATATATAGGATATTTAAATTCAGTAACAAAAAATATATTAGTAGCTACTGGATTTGGAAAATGGGGAATGAGTAATGGAACTGTAGCTGGGATTATTTTAAGTCAGCTTTATATAAATGGGAAAAGTAAATATTTAAGTACATTCACGCCATCAAGAAGTGAAGGATATTTAACAGGAGAGTTTTTAAAAGAGAATACTGATGTAGGGATTCAGTACATAATGGGGAAGGTTAAGATTGCATCAAAAGATATGCCTGATAGAGATAAAGGGAAGATAGTTAGTATTGATAAATCTAAGTTCGGAGTATATAGAGATGCGGAGGATATATTTCATATAGTTGATACGACTTGTACTCATATGGGATGTGAACTTAAATGGAATCCTTTAGAGAAAAGTTGGGATTGTCCATGTCATGGTTCAAGATTTGGCATAGATGGAGAGATATTAGAAGGCCCAGCCACTGTACCATTAAAACAATATGGGTCAGAAACTTATAATGAAATAAACCCTAATCTTATATAGTTAAAAGCTAAGAGTTAATAGTTATAATTTTTTTTTAGAGAGATTTTAAACATTCTATATTAACTCTTAACTTAAAAATCGTTGACTTGGAAACGATTCCGATATAATCTATTAATAAGAGATAGAAATGGGAGGGATAAATTTGGAGAGGATTTATAAGTATGGGAGAGGAAGCTTTAAGAGTATAGAAGAAGGAAACGAATTAATTTGGATGGTAGGAAATGGGATAGGGGGCTTTGCTAATCATACAGTTGCTGGTGGAGGAGCACAATGCTTCCATGGCTATTTAGTGGCATCATTAAATGCACCAGTTAATAGAACCCTTATACTTACAAGAACTCAAGAGTTAATAGAAATTAATGGGAGAGAGTATGATTTGACGTCTCAACAATATATAGGAAGTTCAAAAAATGGACAAGAGTATCTAGAAAGATTTACATTTGATTCTGTTCCAGAATACATATATAAGGTTGAGGATATTAGTATAAAGAAAACAATAGCACTAGAATACGGCCATAATACTGTAGCTATATGTTATGAAATAGAAAATGGAATGGATGAAGCAAAAATAAGAGTAGTTCCACTATTTAATTATAGAGCATCAACAGATGTAAGTGAAAAAAATGAATTAAAATTTGATATAAATTTAGGAAATAGAAGTTTATCTTTAATACCTAATAAAGATAAGGATAGGGAAATTAAGTTTTATTCTTCTGAAGGAGAATTTTATGATAGAAGTTTAATTCCTACAAGTATGGCAACACCTAATTACTTAATTGAGGAAAATCATTTTTATATGATAGATCATAGGACTGGTTTTTTAGGTGTAGATAATCATTATACTCCTTATGAAGTGCAAGTTAATTTAAAGCCTTTCGAAAAAAAGAAGTTTTATGTTAAATGCACGATAGAAGATTTGGATACTAAATCAGGATTTGATATAGTAAAAGAATATAAAGATAGAGCAGAAGAATTAGTGAGACAAGCTGATTTGGAAGATAGATTTGCTAATAATCTTGTTAAAGCAGCAGATCACTTTATAGTTAAGAGAGAAAGTACAGGCCTTAAAACAGTACTAGCAGGATATCCTTGGTTCACTGATTGGGGAAGGGATACTATGATAGCTTTTGAAGGACTTACTTTAGTTACAAAGAGATTTAATGATGCAAAAGAGATATTGGAATCATTTGCAAGATATATTAAAAATGGATTAGTACCCAATGTATTTCCAGATATCAATACAGAACCAGGATATAATACTGTTGATGCTTCACTTTGGTACTTTCAAGCTGTTTATCAATACTTAAATTACACAGGAAATGAAGAGGATTATGATTTTATTAAAGAAAAGATATATCCAAAATTAAAAGAAATTTATAAAGCATATTCAACGAACACTGATTTCTCAATAGGTATGGATAAAGATGGACTAATTCATGCTGGGGGAGGCTTGGATCAAGTAACTTGGATGGATGTAAGAGTTGGAGACTATGTAGTTACACCTAGGCATGGAAAGCCTGTAGAGATTAATGCTTTATGGTTTAATGCATTAAAGATAATGGAGATATTATCTAAGGAGTTTGGAGAAGATGGTAGGCAGTATGAAATATTATCAGAAAAAGTTAAGGAATCATTTAACAGGAAATTTTGGAATGAAGAAAAAGGATGCTTATACGACGTAGTTGATGAAAATGATGATAGAATTAGACCAAATCAAATCTGGGCTGTTTCATTACCATTTTCAATATTAACCAGAGAAAAAGAAAAGAGTATTGTAAATATAGTTTATAAACATTTATATGCTACTTATGGGTTACGATCATTATCTTTTATGGATGAAGATTATAAAAGTAAATATATAGGTAAGCTTTTTGATAGAGATTGTGCTTATCATATGGGAACAACATGGGGATTTTTAATAGGAGGTTTTATAACTGCTTATTGTAAAGTGAATGATTATTCTAAAGAGGCAGTAGAAAAAGCTGAGTATATGTGCAAGGTATTTGAGGATACAATGAAGGATGGTTGTATAAATGGAATAGCCGAAATTTTTGATGGTGATTTTGCAGCAACAAGCAGAGGGTGTTATTCTCAAGCGTGGAGCATAGCAGAAGTTTTAAGAGCATATGTGAATGATGTACTACCTTACATCATTTACTAATATAGGGATAAAAGTTAAATTTGACTAAATTATATTTTAATTATAATATATAAGTAGGCGACAGAGTAATGCCTTAAAGTGTCGTTATTAAAAGTGTTATGAGTTTTTTTATGAGTTTTGAGTTGTAGCGGTATAGCTACAACTCTTTTTTACAAAGTTCAGTAAATGGCTTTATAGCTTTTATTATTACAGTAGTTGCTTTAATAATTACATAATTTGCATAAAAAAATAAAAATAAGTGGTTATTGTATAGAATTGAAATAGGATTTAAGCCTAACAACTTCTTCGGTATTTAGTTTTTCTCTACTTCTTTTCTTTTCTATAATTTCTTTAAAATCAGTAAATTCATTCTCGGTTAATTTGTTTTTAAAAACTACATCTTTTAGTGTAGACATTTGTTCAATATCTTCTTTACCTAATCGGTTATTAGTAATCATTCTATTTTGGATATCATCTAAAATTTTTCGTTCATTTTCGTTTAAAAGTTTTATATTGCTCTCAGTCCAAAAAATATCAATATATTTACTGTTTGAACTATCATCATCTGTATAAAAAGAGTTAAATTCGTCATCACAAGTACAAGGAAGGTTATATGAAGCAGTGGAATTTATGAGAGGTTTAATAATAGTAAGACTTTCTATTATTAAAGATATTAGTATTAACGTTATAAGTTTTCTTTTGAACATTTAATATCACTCCTTTAAATATATTATTTCTCATAATTTACTATATTATTTAAATTTATATAATTCTTAAAATAAAAAGTTCTGCTACATATATGTAGTAGAACTTTTTAAAAGTATAAATTATAGTCATATTAAAAATTTTTAATACTTTTATATAAACAAAATATTAATGTATATTTATTAATATGATATCAATTATATAATATATTTATTGATCTTCTGAATCTCTACAAGGAGTTTTGCAGTTGTTTTTATTTTTATCATGTTTTTCA
>OGIX01001140.1_pt1 | contig 11285 bp, 18 predicted proteins | sample 1571901 | NCBI WGS metagenome assembly OGIX01 (sample SAMEA2582102, study PRJEB24529) | metagenome | biome: Human gut stool | place: China | collected 2011
TTTTACACAAAAGCTGGATCAGGAAACACTAATGTTGAAATTCCAAATCAATCTAATAAAGAATACTTAAACTTAAAGACTCATGTATCAAGTTGGAGAGTATATCCTACTAATGTTGCTCCAATAATTAAAAATGCTTGTGGTTCATTAGCACCTAAACAATTCGGTGGACTCTCTTATGAGATATTAGGCAATCCACAAGCTGATGTATATACTATTCAAACACAAAGTTTTGGTAAGGTAAATATATACGCACCAAGAGATAATGACAGCAGCATAACAAATAATCCTGTATATTAATTTAAAGGCTAGTAGGTAGGAGAAATCTTACTTACTAGCCTTTTTTTATTTTGTTGAATATTGGAAAGTTTTGTCGAAGGTCTTGCATATAAAATTAATAAGAAATTATAATGGAAATATGGAAATGAAGGTGTATTTTTTAAGAAATATATAAATTTAATAGTAATTACATTGATATTGATAGAGATATTTATATTTAAATCTAAACATATAATACAGATTGTTACATATTTAGGAGATATTTTAGGGGGGTATTTATCAGATGCAATAATAGATTCTTTTAACAAATAGATAATGGACAAGTTTAGTAAAAACATTTTTAATAAAAAAGAACTCGCAATACGACTACCAATCAATACGAGCTCAAACATCAAATATATGTATTAAATTTACTTCTATTATAGCATATATTTGATGAAATATAAACATAATAGGAGGAGAACTTATGAAAAAAACTTCAACAATAGCAAACTTTAATTGTACATTTGGGAAAAATAATCTACCAATGTTAACTTATTTTAAAGAAATAGTTTATCCAGCATTTAAAAGTGGATTTACTAGAGAAGTTGGGGAAGATAAATATTTTTTTGATGATGTAAAAATAATAAATAAAAAAGGTAGATACATATTACAAGGTGTTCTTGTGAGAAAAACTAGGTTAGAAGTTAAAACTCAATATTTAGATGGAGAAGTAAAATATACAAATAAGTTTTATGATACAGCTCCAATATCTATATTTTCTCTTTATTTAGATAATCATAGATTAATATATACAACAAATCAAAAGGGAAGTCCTAATATTAGGAGCTTTTCAGCAACTGTAAGAGAAAGCATAAAAAATATGATAAAATTATACAATAAAGACTTGGATAAAGAGAATAGAATACCATATCCAACAATAGATATTGTTAACATTCCTGAAAAGTCCAATATCTACTCAAAATTAAGAAAAGTAGAAAAAATTTCAAAATTATATTTTAAGTTTTTTATTCCTAATGGAGATATAGGGACGAAAGATGCATACGATTGGATCTTATCAGAGTTAGGTGATTATGGATCAAAAAGTGGGGAATTAATTATAAAGTCACCAACTAATTTTTCTACAGTAGGAAAAAGAATTGAAGAAAGTAACGGATATGCTTTAGTTAATATGGAAGTAAAATATAAAGGCGGAGGAGAAGGGAAGTTGGATAATTCATCAATGACTGAGAAGTTTACAATTGATGTACCGGATGATTCAACAATTGATACAGTAGCAATGGTTACATTAGAAACATTCAATTCGAATGAAATCTTAAATAAAGTTGAAAGCGAAAACCAAAAAATATATAATGAAAATAAAAGTATAATTAGTACAATGATATAATATTTTATTATATAGAGGGGATATATGAGTAAGAAAGAAGATATTTTAAGAAAAAATACAATAAGTATTTTAGCGGTATATAAAGAAATGCCTTTTGAGGATATATTAAAGAGAGCATTTTATACTATAAAACCTTCAAAAAAAAGAATTAGTGTAATGATAATTATCTTTATACTTATGTTATGTCCGAGTTTTATAATAATAAAGAGTAATAACACGATAGAAATTTTAAATGAAATAATTAAAACCTCAAATGATATTTTAATAACAATTTTTGGAGTAATATTTACAGGATATGCTTTATTTCAAGCTTTAATAAACAAAAAGACGTTAGAAGTATTATTTTTAAATAAAGGTAAAAAAGAAATATTATTTGATGAGTATAATTTATTTTTTTTTGAATTTATAATAATTTATTTATTAGTAATAGTTTTTAATTATATAATATATTTATTTTTAACAATAATAGGTTTAGGGTATAGTAATTTGTTAGTTGAATTTAATAATTTAATAATAATAATATTTGCTATATGTATAAGCTTATATATAACAATAATTATTTCGTTGATAATAGAAGTAAAAAGTTTTATTTTTAATTTATTTCAATGTTTCAATTTAAGTGCATGTTCTAGTATGGTTGAACATTTGAAAGATTTAGAAAATAACAAATAAGTAGGAATAACAAAAGCACCCAGGAGCAATCCCAGGTGCTTTTTGTTTTTAAAGGTTAATGAGTAAAAAGATTATCTAAATTATAGACACATAACAAACATTTTATTCAGTATAAAGAAAGGATAGGAAAAATAAATTACCTATCCTTTTTTATGCAGAAATTAAAGCTTAACTACATACTCATCTCTCCCAATAGCTTTAACTTCTACATTATTAGATTTTAATATTTAATATCAATATATTTACAAAATATGATATAATTAACTTACAAATTTATATACTTAAATCAAGGAGAGGATTTTTATGGAAAGTGTAACAGGAGTATTAGTGGCTATTAAAATATCGCCGTTATTTGTTGGAGTACTAATAACCTTTGTTATAGGATTAGGGGTATTATTATATATGAAAAAAAGAAATAAGTAATAATAGTATTTTTTATGTCTAATTAAATAAGGAGGTTATAATAAAATGACTGCTAGTAATCAAGCGATACTTAGATACTTACTTGCTATTGTTATCTTTGGTGCATTTATTGCAATGATTTTTTATTTTTTAATTGGTTTAAAAAGTAAAAACTATGCAAAGGCAAAAAATATTTGCGATTATTTATGTATGTTCAAATGCATTACGACTTATATTAGAGCATTTTAATATGTATTAATTTAAGGCTTTGCTTTAATTAATATATGGTTCATTACTTAATTAAAGGGGATGAGTTTAATATGACCTTAAAAAAGAGAAATAAAATATGGATTTTTATATTGATTTTATTAGCAATACTATTGATATTTTACGTTTTTGCTGCCTTTGTTTTTAAGAGTATGATAGGTTAAATCTTTAATTAACGAAGAGTCTTAAAGTATCACGTATTTGTATTATAATGCTTCGTAACTTAATTTGATTAAATGAGGGGGAATAAAAATGTTTTTAGAAAATAAATCAGATAGAATAATTAAAGGTATTTTTATTGGAGGTATACTTTACTTTATTGGACATGTACTAATATTTTTAACTACACTTTCAAGCACAACTTCTGAAATTGGATATTATATTACAGTCGGAATATTCTATTTAGGAAGTCTTTGTAAACCTATAGGAATAATAGTTATTTTTAAATTTTTATGTGACATAGTATATAAAGTATTAAAGGCACTTGATAAGTATAATAATGAACAATCTTAAACAATGGTTCGTGGAATGAAGATGTAAAATAGTATTTAAAGCTAGGTATACCATATATGGAACCTAGCTTAATTATTTTATTTTAAAACTCAAAAAGCTCCGTTGTAATACAGAGCTTTAAGGTAATATAAAAAAATGGTACTCTAAGCTGAGTAGCTTAAGGGACATTATGTATTTTAATTATAGACACTAAATAAATAGTTTATTCAATTATTTATTTAAATTCTTTTATTAATTAATAAATTTATTATATTATAACAGTTAAAATAAAAAGATAGGCAAAACTAATCACCCATCTTTTCTTTTAGATACCATTCTTCTAATAACTCATTAATTAGAGTAGAAAGGCTTACTTGTCCTTCATTTTCTATCAATTTAATTTGAACCTTCTTTTTTAAATCTTCTTCGATATAAATAGTAGTCTTTTCTCTCATTTATAACACCTCATAGACATTTTATAAAATATAATTATGATGTTATACCGTTATGACGTCATAAAAGTTAATAAGTATCATAAAAAAATAAAAAAACATCCACTGGATCTAGTTTTAGTTCTTTAGAAATTTTTTTTATTAAATCTATATTAACGTTACTAAACTTACGATTCTCTATTTTAGATAAATGGGATTGGGTTATATTTAACCTTTCAGAAAGTTCTAATTGTGAGATGCCTAACTTTTTTCTTCTATATTTCAACATTAAATATCACCATTCTACAATTATAGACAATATATAACATGAAAATTACAGGAAAATCAAACCAAAGTCGAACTGTGTCGAAATATTCATGGCATGCATATTTTTATGTGGTAGAATAGATTTTGCCTAGGCAAATTATAATTACAAAGGTGAAAAATAGATTTTGTTAAGAACGTATGTTTACACATGAACAGATGTTTGGTATAATTTTCTTGAAAAATTATTTGCAAAATGGGAGGAAGTATGGAGAGAGATATTAAAGAAATACAAAATAATGAAAAACTTGCAACAATTATTAAGGAGTATAATTTAGAAGAATTGAAGGCTATAAAAATATTTCTTGAAAATAATTATGGTGTAAAAAAGGTGTAAAATTATATTTCTTAGATTTCAAAAATACAATAAAAAAACTCCAAACCCCTTTAAAATAAAGGGAAGTGAAGTTTTGATATTGATTATATAAATCGAACCCGTGATTTCACCGTGAGAGGGTGATGTCTTTACCTCTTGACCAACAAGCCTTATATTCTTTATATAATATTACCGTATAGTGGGAAAATATTCATAAAATATAAAAATATATTTAATTTATTTATACTGCTTGCTTTTAATTGGATATTAAATTATAATGTATAATGAAAATTTAATTAGAGACAGTTCGAAAGCCTCCTGTCTATAAATAAAACTAGGTTGAATAAGATGTATAAAGATTTGTTTTATACATTGTTTATTTTACTTATGCTTGATATACCTGAGGCTATGGATATTATTATCCATAGCTTTTATTTATTTTCAAGTGAGAGGCTCTATTTTAAAAAATAGGGGGAAATAAAATATGAATCAAAATTTAACTAAAAGAATAGTAGTAACAGGAGTTATTGCTGCAATCTACACTGTATTAACATTAATTTTAGCTCCAATAAGCTTTGGCCCGGTGCAATTTAGATTGTCTGAAATAATGGTATTATTAGCTTTTGTAGATCCTTTATACATCATAGGATTAACTTTAGGATGTTTAATGTCTAATATGTTAGGTGGATTTGGAATAATGGATATAGTATTTGGGTCATTAGCAACATTTATGAGTTGTGTTGCTATGTATTGGACTAGAAACACTATAAAGAATATTAAAGCTTCATTATTAGTCGCATCAATTTGGCCAACAGTATTTAATGGAGTGATAATTGGATGGATGCTTCATGTAACTATAAATGTACCAATGTTTATAACTATGATTCAGGTAGCTTTAGGTGAGTTTGTAGTGGTAACGGTAATAGGGGTACCTTTAGGTAGACTATTTGCTAAAAAGTATGGAAAGTATTTTCAAAGAATTGGATTAGCTTAAGATATGTAAACTTAATATAAAAGAAGAGAGATAGGAACTCCTGTCTCTTTTTTTTTGTTTAAGGAATAAAATGCATAGGAATATTAATAGGATTTTTAGGAAAAATAGTAGTATAGTATAATAAATTTTACAAAGGAGAAATAAAAATGAAATTTAAAAGACCTTTACTAATCATATTATTATGTATACTATCATTATCAATACCTACTTTTGCAAGTAATAAAGAAAAATCACCTATTTTTATGGGGAAAGTTTTAGAAATTACAAAAGATGATAAAGATAATAGCGTTAGAGTTAAGGCTAAGGGATATGTCAAAGGATGTTCAGTATATGAAGAGGAATTAGTTTTGATAGTTACAAAAGATACTGAAATAATAGTCTCTAAGTGTGGAAATGAAGAAAAACATGAAGAAGTTTGTGTAGGGGATTTAATATTTGCTAAGCTTGATAAGGCAATGACTAAGTCAATTCCTCCGCAAGTAGTAGCAAAAAAAATACAAATATCAAAAGTTAATAAGTAAATTAATTCTATAAATAGAAAATGCTAAAGAAAAATAGATAAGTACAAAATCTATTTGTTTCTTTAGCATTTTTTATTGTTAACTTATAAAAAAATTATAAATCATCTACATCTTGCTCTTCACCATAGCGTACTGTACCTTCTGAAGAAAAGCTATCATTTGGATCTTTTTCAATGAAATAACCATCATTAGGCTCTTTAGAAGGTTTAGCATGACTTGTACAAGATTTTAGTTGTACATTTGTAAGATCTTTTATACTTTTCATTTTAGACATATAAAACGCTCCTCTAACTCTAGATTTATAATTATTATTAATAAATTATAATTGTTTTATACTATAAAAAAGTGAATAAATATATTATTATATATAAGAATATTTTATAGGAAAATGAGGTGATTAAATGTATAACTATGATTATTCTATGCTAACAGGAGAAGTTATCACAAAAGATAATTTTGAATATGAAGAAAGTAGGAAGTGTTGGAATAGAGCTATAGAAAAATATCCTTTAATTATTAATTATTGTAATGATAAAGAAGATGTTTCTAATGCAATTAAGTGGGCTAGAAAAAATACTGTTCCATTTAGGATAAGATCAGGATGTCATAATTATGAGGGGTTTTCAACAGGGAATGATTTGTTTGTAATTGATGTTAGCAGAATTAATAGTATTTTTATAGATGAAGACAAAAATTATGTTAAATTAGGTGGGGGAGTAAGGAACAGAGAGATATATGAGGCTTTAGGAAAGCAAGGATATCCTTTTCCAGGAGGTGGATGTCCAACAGTAGGTGTTTCAGGATTAATTCTCGGAGGTGGTTGGGGATATTCCACAAGGTTATTTGGATTATCATGTGATACCTTAATAGAATTAGAACTAGTTAATTATGATGGAGAAGTTATCATAGCTAGTGAGAAAGAAAACTCAGACCTGTTTTGGGCATGTAGAGGAGCTGGCGGAGGAAATTTTGGAGTCATTGTATCTATGAAATTTGCGTTGCCTAATAAAATGCAAATGGCTACATTGATTAATGGAGATTTTAATAGTTGTGATATTGAAGAGACGATAAATTTAATTTCTGCTTGGCAAGATATGTATAAGAATTTAGATAAAAGATTTAATGGAAAGATGAGTATATATAATTCACAAGAAAATGGAAGAGGCGTAAAGTTTACAGCTTTATTATATGGAGATAAAAATGAAGCAAATCAGATATTAGAACCTTTAAAGAGAGTATCATCAAATTCATTCATCAAAATGGAGTATGGTACTGTTTTAGAGGCTAATAGAAAAATACAAGATAGTCATCCAGAGTATGAAAGCTATAAATCATCAGGAAGATTTGTGTATAAAGAGTACTCTAGAAGTGAGATTGAAGAATTAAGCCATCTAATTGAAACAAGAGCTGAAGGTGCTATTTATACAGCTATTACATTTTATGGATTAGGTGGAGCTGTTATGGATGTTAAGAAAGAAAAAACAGCTTTTTATTATAGAGATGCAAAATTTATTATGGGATTTCAATCTGTATGGGAAGAAGCAAAATATGCACCTGTAAATAGAAGGTGGTTTTTAGAAAAGTTTAATTATATCAAAAGCATTACAGAGGGGTCTTTTATAAACTTTCCATTATTAGAATTGGAAAACTATAAAAAAGAGTATTTTGGAGAAAATGTTTCAAAATTAGTGGAGATAAAAAGTAAATATGATCCCCTAGATGTTTTTAAATTTCAACAAGGGATAATAGATTAGCGAGGTACATATATGATGTTAAATACATATGAACACTTTTCAACTTTAAACAATGAATTAATTACATACTTAAATGAATTGATATCAGATGATTTAAAAGAAAAAAACAGTGAGAAAATAGTTAATAATTTCAATAGAATTTTAAATGATATAGAAGAATTAAAATTTAAAAGTGATGAGATTGTTTCAGGCGGAATGGAATTAGATAAGATAAATAACCTTAGATATTCAATAATGAATTCATTATTCTTAATTTCAGATTTATTACATTTTTATAAGTTAAATGAAATAGAGAGATTTAAGATGAGAGCTGTAAATTATATTAATCATAATTCAAAGCCACAAATTTTTAGGTAAAGTTAAGGAGAGATATTTAAGATGAAATGTATGTTAACAACACATGAATTAGGAAAGTTGCTTTCTGATTTATGTAATGAATATAATATTAGTATGTTATGGAGAGAAAAGGTAAGTGGAGGATTTATAACTTTAACTGGAGCAATAGATATTGAATATTATCCAACAGAACAAGTTATGCTTAAAGGTAATAATATTATTAGCTTACAAGTTAAAAGTGGAGAAAATAGCAATACTGTTAAAATTACAGGAATGAAGGGTGAGTACTTTGATGTAAGCATTGCTCCAACGAAATTTAAAGAGATAAAATCAAATTCTTTATATTTAAATCAAATTCAAGAAAGTAAAACAGAATGTAAACTTAGAATAGATGAAAATATTATTTTTACTATTCCAAAATCATATGATGATGTTATAAAGCTTATTAAGTAAAAGAATATCGAATAAATATGTTAAAATACTAGTTTTAAAATTGTAAAAAACTTCATATAAATTAATATGTGATTTAATCATAAATATTATTTTATGTGGGGGAGAGTAGATGAAAACTTTAAATTACTGTTTAGAATGTAGAAGAGTATTCGAATCTAATGAAAGATGCGAGTTTTGTAGTTCTGATAAAATTAAACCGTTAAAAAATGTAACATCAGTAAATGTAATTGAAATGAAAATAAAAGGAAGTGTTTTTAGTTACAAAGATAACTTAGTTAGTTTAGTAATTGTTACAGAAAGTAAAGAAAGAAATATTAAAGAATACAAAGCTGATAATTTGAAAAAAATATTATAATAACTTAAATAATTTTTTGCGAATTAATTATAATATTATTAAGAGATGAAAAAACACTAAAATATAACTAGAGGCAGTTCAAATGAAAAATGAACTGCCTCTTAGTTATTATTCTATATTTCCAGTATAATCTAAGATTCCACCTCTTAAATTATATAAATTTGAAAAACCTTCTTCTTCAAGAAGAGTGCAAGCCACAGTGCTTCTTATACCACTTTTGCAATATACTAATATAGGTTTTTCTTTAAATTCCTTAAGTTCATCTAGTTCGAATTCAAGATCATCTACAGGGATATTTATAGAGTTTGGAATCTTACCGCTTTTGAATTCACTAAATCTTCTTACATCCAGTATAAGTAAATTATCGACTTCATTTATTAGCTTTAAAGCAGATATATTATTAATTGATTTAATCATTTTTAATCCTCGCTATTTTTAAAATTGTTTAAATAAATTATAAGGAAAATATTTTTTAAATGCAATATGAATGTTTTATTAATTAATAATTATTATTTACAAACTTTTAAAATAATACTATTATAGTATAAGAGATAAAATAATAATATTGAAGTTAAAATAAATTAATATAAAGTTAAATACGGAGGAAAAATAGATGTTGAAAATAGGATGTCATTTATCTACAACTAAAGGTTTTGAAAATATGGGTAAAGAAGCTTTGGAAATAGGAGCCAATACCTTTCAGTTCTTTACTCGTAATCCTAGAGGTGGAAAAGCAAAAGATATAAATCAAAAAGATATTGATGCGTTTTTAAAATTAGCTAAAGATAATAATTTTGGAGTTTTATTGGCTCATGCACCATATACGTTAAATGCTTGCTCTGCTGATGAAAATACAAGAAAATTTGCAAAAGAAATGATGGCAGATGATTTAATTAGAATGGAGTATACACCAAATAATTTATATAATTTTCATCCAGGAAGTCATGTTAAACAAGGTACTGAAGTTGGAATTAACTATATAGTAGAACTATTAAATGAGGTTATCAAGCCAGAGCAAACAACAACTATTCTTCTAGAGACTATGGCTGGAAAAGGAACAGAGGTTGGAAGAAGCTTCGAAGAAATAGCCGAAATTATAAGTAGAGTTGAGCTAAAAGATCATATGGGGGTATGTTTAGACACTTGTCATGTTTATGATGCAGGATATGATATAGTAAATGATTTAGATAATGTTTTAGATGAGTTTGATAGAATAATTGGACTTGATAAGTTAAAAGCAATACATCTTAATGACTCAAAAAATCCTTTTAAAAGTCATAAAGATAGACATGAGAAAATAGGGGAAGGATTTATTGGACTTGAAGGAGTGAAAAGGATAATAAATCATCCAAAGTTAAGACATCTACCATTCTTTTTAGAAACTCCAAACGAATTAGATGGATATGCTAAAGAGATAGAATTATTAAGAAGTATTTATGAAGAAGTTTAATTAAAAAATAATCCAGTTATTAGAGTCTTTTTATCTAATAACTGGACATTTTTTTGTTTTAATCATAATCTCTACTTGCATTTATTAAGTCTCCCTACATGAAATTAGGGAGATTTTTTATTAGAATTAAAGAATGGGGATAACAATCTATATTAAAAAGTAGGAGAAAAAACTATTATGATAATACTGACTACGATAATAATTTTATAACAATTACTTTTTTATCATAAATAAGCCTTCTATTAAAATTATTTAAAATAAAGTCTGCTATTTATGAGAAATACTTATAAATAATCATATTATTATCATTTTTATTAGCAAGTAGAATTTAAAAGACTTAATATAATATATGATTATGTAAAATTAGTGTTACTAAATATAGAAGAAAATTTTGAATTTTAGGTAGAAGGTATTGGAATACTAGAGCTATAAGGAGGTTGAAAATATGACAAAACATATATTTGATAAAATTGCATTAAAAAATACAGAAAATTTATCTTCACATAATTTTACTAATGATTATACATTAGGTATAAGTGATAATTTAAATGATCTAAAGATTAATGATGATATTTCTAATGACGATATTATTAAAGATTCTAGTATAGAAGGACTTAAAGTTTCTAGAGAAGAAGAAAATAAAATAAAACCTAATAATGATGATGAAAATATAAAACTTACAGATTTACCTATATTTCCTAATTTAAGTGAGTAGATATATAGTATATTGTATATTTTATAAATTAATTAAAAAAGTTAATATTAAATTAACTTTTTTATTGACATGAGTACGGATATTCTGTACCATAAGTAGTGGAATTATATATAATATTGTTAGGTGAGGCTCCTATA
>OGIX01001141.1_pt1 | contig 11282 bp, 8 predicted proteins | sample 1571901 | NCBI WGS metagenome assembly OGIX01 (sample SAMEA2582102, study PRJEB24529) | metagenome | biome: Human gut stool | place: China | collected 2011
TCTGCCTTCTATACTTTGGCGGAGAAAATGAGACAGCCGATAGGTGAAGTGCGTAGCCGGATTCCCGAACAACGGTGGGAAGAGATAGAAACATCGGGTAAGCATATTCTGGATATGACGGAAGAAACACTCTCCGCTGCCAAAGAAGAAGAATGGAAAAGGCAGGCGCATAAGCAGCACTCTTTCAAGATATTCTTTATAATCAGTCTGCTGGCCAGCTGTTTGTTGATGGTGGCCTGGTTCGTTTATTTGTATCGTACGGCTGCCCGTGAGACGGTTTATCAGGTGAATGACTGTTTTGAGGCTGCTTTTTATGATGAAGTGATGTATAACCGTTATCCTTTGTTCCGCTCGCAACTCGGAGAAAACAGAGAATCTGAAGAACGGATAAAAAGGAGCGAGTCGCCTTTTGCCGAAGAGCAAAGAGAATATTTAAAAGGAAAAGAGGCAGAGTATACTATAAATATATTGTATGTGGTGCATACGCACAATACGATTGATCAAAATTACCGTCTTCGTGCAGCTTTGATTATGCAGAAACACTTGGAAGGAGTAGAGATGAATTTCCAGTATCTGGATTCTGCCTTTGCCGGATATCTCAGCCGGTTGGGAATGAAATCACGCAGTGGAATCCGTCAGTTCCGCTATCCTTCGGACAGTACGGTTGCACAGGTAGGATATACTTCTGTGAAGTACGGTGACTATACTTCCCGGTTTATACCGTTGAAGGAAGACAGTACGCTTTGCGTGCAGGGAGTTGTGAAGAACCCTTATCGTTATGTGGCGACTTCTATCTGGTATCTTTTGTTGCCCCTATGGATTACATTCCTGGTGATGCTCGATTGTATCTTCGGTCAGGTGAAAGTGCTTCGGATGCAACATCGCCTGGAGCAGTTTCAGAAAGACTTTACTTACGCTATGATTCATGATATGAAGTCTCCGTTGAACTCCATATTGATGGCGGCACATGTGCTGGCAGGGGGGAAACTGGCGGATAAGCCTGAAAAAGAAGAGAAATACCGACGGGTGATGACGGAAGAAAGCGAGCATCTACTGGCTTTATCGAACAGGGTATTGATGCTGACACAATTGGACGAAGGGCATTTGGAGTTGCATAAGGAAGAAGTCGCCCTGCGCCCCTTGCTCGATGATCTGGTTGCGAAGATTTCTCTGAAAGCCGGTAAGAGGGTGGAATTCAATACGGTTTATCATCGCTGTGAGACGGTCTATGCGGATGCTTTCTGCCTGCGTGAAGTGCTGGGAAACTTATTGGACAATGCGATCAAGTATTCTTGTGAAGAGGTGAAAATAGATATAATCTGTGAGTCGGAGAGGGGAGTCTGCAAAATTAAAGTATGCGATAACGGGTTGGGTATCTCCTTGAAAGACCAGTCGCGTATCTTCAATCGCTTTGAACGCTCTGCGGCGGCAGCACGCAGTAGTAAAGGGGGAGCCACAGGCTTTGGCTTAGGTTTGAACTATGTGCAGCAAGTGATGCTGGCACATGAGGGCAGGGTAGAAGTGGAGAGTGAAGAAGGCCGTTTCAGTGAGTTTACTCTTTATTTTCCGGTACGATCCTGACATTACCATATATGGAAACGCAACTCCTGTGAACAGTCGTTGATAAATGCATCTTTGCCGAATGAACGCAGTTTCCAGAGGATGCAGATGTCGTCTATGCTACCGATAAGTAAGAATGTTCCGAATAATGTGAAATAATAGCTCCCTGTTGCCATGCCGTACAAAAGCGGAAGGATGCCTAACAACAGAATAGGTAAGAAGCAAGTTGTGCGATATTGCCACATTCTGATGGGTTCGTTGCAGTGGCAGAAGCGTATGCCTCCCTTATGCTTTACGAAAGAGATAGACCGGAAACCTTTGGACGAAAAGATTCCGAAGAAAAGTGCATGAAGCAATAGATTTACTCCAAAACCTGCCAGAGCGCACAACCAGAATATCAGCAATGATACATGAGCCATATTTTCTCCATGTATCCATCGGAATAAGAGCAGTATGGGTACTGTAAAAAGGATTGCAGCCAGCATTCCATACTTATTGATCTTATTTCCCGAAACCATGATTTCGGTTCCTTTCTTGCTTTGTACAATTGAGATATCCGCTTTCATCATTCGTTCTTTCTATTAATTGAAGAATATATTTGCAATGGCGTGTTTGAGTCCTGTGTACGCAGGATTGACTGTGGCCATTAATACGTAAGCTGCCAAAACGATTGCAATACCTTTTGCTAATTCGATTCCTATTTTCTGAAATTTCTTCATGACTTGTTTATTATTTAAGTGATACATTGGGGTTATTTCGATGTTGCAAAGGTAAGGCGGCAGGGAGAGAAGGAATGTTATCGCAATGTTATCTTTAGGTTAACGATCATAAGTCGATATGCAAGAAACAGGTATTTCTTAGTAAGGTATAAAGAACTAATAAAACTTGCTGGCTGAATAAATCCTTTCTGATGGGTTATGAATATAATTTTAGGCGCGGATTACGCGAATTACACGGATTCTTTTGTTGCAATTTGTTGCAATAAAGCTGATCTGCGTAATCCGTGTAATCCGCGCCTGATTTTTTATTCACTAATCACTTTTCTGTATTCTGCCACTGCCATTTTTTCTGCCAGATATGCATTAATCAGGTTCGTATGAGCCTGTGTCCACGACAATTGTGCGGACAAGACATCTGCCATACTGGATTTTCCTTCATTATAAGAGAAAGTGACAAGGTCCAGGTTCTCTTCGGCAAGAGCCATATTTTCCTTTGCAGTCTTTACTTGCTGCTCCGTTTCCGTCAGTTTCGTAGTGGCGGCGGAGAGCTCTTCAAGAATAGTATCAGTAATATAACTTTGTTGTAGCTTCTGGATGCCAATGAATGCTTTCTGTTGTCGGTTTGTCTTGAAACGGGCTCCCCAACGGAAGATGGGGATACTGACGTTTACTCCGGCTACAGGAGTATGGGGGATTTCCTGTCCCATATATGTGATACCTGTATCCCAACCTGTGGCAAGGAACATACTTACCTGGGGATTATACTTGCTGAGGTGGCATGGCGTTGTGCTTCACTTCGGGCAATGTTTACTGTTGTACTGGCATAATCGGCACGGCGTGGAAGTACATCGTCAAGTCCAAGAATGTCGACGGGTTCACTGGCTATACTGATTTCACTTAGACTATCAACGGGAGTATTGGGTGCTGCTCCCATTAAAATGTTCAGTTGTTGCAGGGCAAGGGTATAATTCTGGCGGGCTTTGATATATTGCAATTCAGCTTCTTTCTGGCGGGTGGAAATCATCAGCAGGTCTGTACGGCTGATAGCGCCATCGTCGAAACGATCCTGAATAATATCGTGCTGCTTCTTTATGATATCCTGAAATGTAGCAGCAGCCTCAAGACTGGCATAAGCGGCTGAAGCATTCCAGTAAACGGCATCACTTTGATAATGAATTTGGTCGAGAGTAAGTTCGGTGGTGAGTTGGCTTAACTCTTCGTCTGCCTGTGCCATACGTTTCTGGGCTATCAGAGAACCACCGGTATAGAGGGGCTGTGCCAAAGTTGCGAGTGCCTGATAGGTGTAGGGGCGGTATTCACCCTTCGGACTGTTCCACTTATCCAGATGGTTGAGGTTGGCGGTACCTTCGGCAGTGATGTCTATTTGTGGCAGGAAGCCGGTATTTGCTATTTTTCGCGCTTCGGTGCTTGCCATGGTTTTCAGGCGCTGCTGTTTCAACACCTGGCTGTAGGCTTCTACTTTGTCACGATATGCTTCACGGCTGAGATACTGTTGGGCTCCGGCTTTCAGGCCGAAGCAACAGAGTAGTGTGACTATGAATATCTTCTTTTTCATGATTACTTGTATTTCTTCTTTTCACTTTTTAATCTTATGTATCGCACAATATGCCACTGGAAGAACGAACAGAGTTAATGCTGAAGCCACCAGCAAACCACCCATGATTGTTGCCGCCATACCACCGAACATAGCGTCGAATAGCAACGGTAACATACCCAGAATCGTGGTTCCGGATGCCATGGCTACAGGTATGATACGACTGGTTGTTGCACTGATTACCGCATTCAGTGGCGTTTTTCCGGAAGCAGCTTCTATATCGATCTGGTCTACCAATACAATTGCATTCTTGATATTCATACCAATCAATCCCAGTAGACCGAGGACAGAGAAGAAGTCGAATGATTTACCAAGCAAGATTAATCCCAGTACGATGCCGATAAAGATAAGCGGCAACATCAATAGGATGACAATTGGCTTGCGGTAGGTTCTGAACAGGAATAACAGGGTAATGAACATCAGGAAAAAAGTTAATGGCATGTTAGCTGCCAATGCTGCATTACTTTCTGCTTGACTTTCCTGTTCACCAAAATACTTCATGGTGTATCCTTCCGGTACCTGAATTTCTTCTTGCACTTCTTTCCATATCTTATTGAATGCTGCTATGGCATTTACTCCCCGGCGTGGATCGGCTTGCGCCATCATTACCATTTGACGGTTATAGTCTTTTACATTCGAGAACTTATATTGGAAATCGAATTCACTGACTACTTGTTCCAGGGTAGTGGTTTCCTGTGTTGTACCGAATACGGGTAGTGTACGCAGGTCGTTGATGCGGAAAGAATCGACTGTGTTATCCTTTAGCAGAATGGGCAGCACCTGATCGCCTTCACGATATTCGCCTAATGTCATACCGCTTGTACCGATCTGAATGCTCTGTGCCATACTTTGCCGGGAGACACCTAACGGTTGGGCACGTTCCGGACTGTAAACGGGTTTCCATACAGGAATCTTATTCCCCCATGAATTTCGTACGTTAATGAGATCGTCATCCCGATGCATGATTTCCAGGACCTTATTGGTCAGCATCACCAGTGAATCGACATTATTACCGATGAAACCGATTTCAATGGCAGCATCTACCGCAGGTGATAGTTTAAACAAAGTGGTACGGGTAATGGCATTCGGATAGTTCGCCTTCATATACTGGTCGAAATTCTCTTCGTATTCCTTTGTATATTTACTGTCGGTCAGTTCGATAAGTATATTGGGAAAGTTGGGTTTAGGACCGACGGAAGTAGATGCCAGATAGTAACGTAATGGCGTACTGCCGAAAGTAGTGGATATCCGTTTCACTTCCGGTTGTTGCAGGAGGTGCGCTTCCACCTGTTTCATTTCCTTTTCCACGTCACGGATGCTGTAACCGTCCGGATAGAATATATCGGCACGGAAATAGGGCTTATCCAATGAGGGGAAGAAGTTTTGCGGCATCATTCCCATGATGACCAGTGAGATGATAAACAGGACTACCATACTACCTAGTGTGAGCGTTTTCTTTTTGATAAGTACTCCGAGGATAGATGCGAACTTGTGATAGAAAGGTTTATCATACGGATCTTTATTAGTATCGCCGGATTTGGTTTTCAAGATAAAATTGCCGAAAGTGGTGGTTTGCGTGAGTGCCAGTACCCAGCTTAATCCCAAAGAAATGGCAAGTACGACAAACAGGGGTTTCACGATTTCCGCTACGGCAGAAGGGGCGAGGTACAGCGGGAGGAATGAACAAATGGCGATGAACGTGGCGCCAAGTAAGCCCCATTGTGGTCCGGTAGCTCCATCTATCAGTGCTTTTCTACGGTCTATTCCTCGGGCAATGGCTATTTGTGCATTGTCCGTCACTACAATGGCATTATCCACCAGCATACCCATGGCAATGATGAAACCTGCCAGGGAAGTACGGTTCAGTCCTACCCCCATGAAGGACATGATGAGCAACGTGCCGCCAATGGTAAATAGCAGTGAACTTCCTATAAGTATACCAGCACGTAGCCCCATTACCAGCATGATGATAACGATTACAATGAGGAGGGATTCTATCAGGTTAATGATGAAACCATTATTTGCTTCCTGAGCTATGACATTTTCCGGATACAGACTTTCCAACTCCAACCCTACCGGAATAAGGGGAAGAAGTTCAGCCAGTTTCTGATCTACCAGTTCTCCGGTCTTTACTACATCCTTTGTCGGGTCGGTGGAAACGCCTATACCTATGGCACGCTTCCCATTGACATGCATGATGTTGCCGGGTGGGTCCATATATCCTTTTTCGATAATGGCTATATCACCCAATTTTACTTGCCCTCCCGAAGTTGTAATCACTTGGTTCCGGATGTCATTGACGGTGGTGTAAGTTCCGTTGGCTACAATACGCAATTGTTGTTCACCGGCGTTGATTTCACCCGTGTTGATAATCTGGTTTTGCGATTGCAACAGGCTTGCCACTTGCTTCGGGTCTATCCCCATACCGGCCAGTTTATTGACGGATATAAAGATATTCACCACTTCGGTTTGCGTGCCGAACAGGGCTACTTTCATTACCCCGTCAGCAGTGATAACCTGAGTTTTGATACGCTCTGCCCAGTTGCGCATTTCTTCGTAAGAGAAACCGTCATCGCCTACCAGACCGTAATAGATGCCGAACACGTCGCCGAAATCATCGGAAACCGTCGGTGCGGAAGCACCGCTCGGCAATTGTGGCTGTATATTTAGCACCTTCCGTCGCAACTCATCCCACTTCTGCGGAATGGAGCTTGCCGACAAGGAAGGTTGCAACTCGAATGTGATTTTTGAGAGCCCGTACATCGATTCTGATTTTATCTTGTACACACCGCTCATACTTTGAATTTCACGAGAGATAGGCTCGGTAATCAACCGCTCCACTTCTGCCGGTTCGGCACCCGGATAGCGGGTCATAATAACCGCCGACTTTATGACGAAAGGAGCATCCTCTTTCTTACCCAGCTTGCCGAAGGAAGTGATTCCCCCAATCAGCAATACAGCAAGAAAGAAATAGATGATTTTCGTATTATCTAATGAATATTTGGCTAAACTCATAATAAATGATCGTTGATAATTGATGAATGACAGCGGATAAATGATACTTAATCATTTATCAACTATCACCTGTCAACAGTTGTGATAGATTCTCCTTCTACTAGTTGGTATACGCCTGCTATGACGATTTTTTCACCGGGTTTCAAACCTTCCGAGATGAGCGCTTGTGCTTCTCCGGTCGGGGCGTTGACGGTCACTTCCCGTTTGTGGACTTTGTTGTCTTCTACCACCCAGACATACATTTTATTCCCTTCGCTTTCGCCGAATACGGCACTAAGCGGTACAATCGTCCAGCTATCCTGCACCAACGGGCCTACATCTGCCGTGAAACGGATGCTGCACGTGAAACCGGGTTTCACTGCATACAGATCGCGGTCGAATGACGGATCGTCAATCGTGATGCTGACCGGAATTCCTGTGCCATCCGTAGAAATATCAAGATATTCTTCCAGTTTCGCTTGAAACACGTGTCCTTTAAATGTGTCGAACTCTACAAGGAAACGCGGGTCTTTGGCGCGTAACAAATAAAGATACGCATCCGGAATGGTGAATTTGATACGCAGATTGTGTGTATTGACAAGCTGCACGATACCCTCACCGGAGTTGACACGCTGATAGTTTTCCACCAGTCGTTTTTCGATAGAACCGTCGAAAGGAGCTGTCAGCTTGGTGTCGCGCATATTGTTGGCAGACAGTTCGTATTCAGATTTCGCCTTCTGGAAGTTGGCGAGGCTGATTTCATATTCCTGCACGGAGATCGCTTGCCGGGAGAGGAGCCGTTTGTTACGTTCCACTTGTGCCGAAGCCGTTTCGTATGCCGATTTCGTGGCGGCATATTGCAACGCGATGTCTCTGGGGACGATAGCCGCGATGAGCTGTCCTTTTTTCACTTTCTGTCCTTCGATGACAGGAAGCTGGATGATTTGTCCGTTGACCCGGAAAGCCAGCTTCACATATTCCACCGCTTCCACGATTCCCGAGAAATCTTTTCTGATAATCGATCTTGACTCGACAATCGTAGTCTTTACAGGACGTGCAGTTGTCGTTGTCGTTTCTTTTTTCTGTCCGCAGCCAGCAAGCAAGATTGCAGCCGCCAGGACGAATCCAAATTCCTTTTTCATATACCACGTTGATGTTTAGAGGTTTTGCGTTGATAAATAGCGAATAATATACTAAAACAACTCCTGTTTATTTATGTTCAATATTCCTGTCTTTTCATATCCTGCCTCTTAACCTTTATATGGAACACAAAAAAACGGGAACTTTACCGTTTCTAAGGTAAAATTCCCGTCCAACTCTTTTGTTTCATTTTACATCATCAGGTTCTGACCTCCAATGACGCCTGCAATAGCAGTAGCAACCGCAATGACGACTTTTAAAATCGTATTCCAAATGGATTTCTTCATAATTCAACACCTCCTTTCCATACCACACTATCCTCTATCACCTACTATATTACGCTGCCGGATCGGGCGCTTCCTGACCACCGCCGCCCGGTTTGTCATCACCCGAACCGCCGGCGTTTCCACCGCCTCCCGTTCCCAGTGCTTTCGTCAACTGGTTGACGTGGATATATGACGCTCCCTGAATCAGCGCACGGGTGATATTTAAACAGGCATCCCGCGTATATTCCGGGGTAAACTGGCAACGCAATCCCGTGATTTGTGCCGGACTAACATCGGCTTCCGCATCCACCCCCTTGCAGCGTGACTGGCACACCATGGTAAATGTGCCCAATCCTTCGAGCTTCACTGTCCTGCTGTTGAGCAACTGCTCGCGCATCACTGCCATCAGGTTTCGGATCACGTTGTGCACGTCACCGGCCGTCAGTGATGACCGTTCGGCAATCGTTTCGCCAATCATTTGCGTATCCACTACGTTTCCCATTTTAATCAGGCAGGGATGCCATTTCTTCTTTTTGTCCTTCGATGCGATATTGGACTGAACCGCTTTGTAAATCAACATACTGATTTCCTCCTTTTTAAGTGAATAAATAAGATTTTATTGAGTCAGTAAACGAACGTTTTCTGTCTCTTTTACAGTAGCAAAGATACCCCAACCGGCAGGGGAGGAAACATGAAACGGTATCTGCCGGTAAGTGAAGGCAAACGCTTGAATATCTGTGTATTTGCTTGCATTTCTACGCAAAAAACAGTATCTTTACATGACGTAAATAATAAATTAAAAGAAGAAAATCTATGAAGAAAACGGAATTGGCATTACTCTATATGCCGTATGCAAGTGCCGATGTGGCAAGAAGACATTTAAATAAATGCATCCGCCGAAACCGGGAGTTGCTGGAGGCTCTCGAAGCTACCGGCTGGGCGTTTTGGATACATTGGCTCACACCGTTGCAGGTGGAGCTGATTGAGAAGTATTTGGGAGAGCCTTAATCCCTATTTTTGATCTCCCAAAAACCATTACGACGACCGTTTTTACGCTCTATGATGCCCCTTTCGCTCAAGTTGACAGTCATGGTTTTAACGGTTCTTTCAGACTTTCCTATATGCTGGGCAATTTCTTTTTGTGTTGCATTAGGTTTTTCTTTAAGGTATTTCAGTACGGCCATTTCTTCCAAAGTGCAATCCAAAGTGCAATTTTTGCACTTTGGATTTTCTGTCTCTGTTTGTTTTGCACTTTGAGTAGCTTGCTTTTCAAGTTCACCAATCTGTAGATGGCGGTTTTTAAGTGCATTCTGTTCTCCAAGAATAAGATTTCTAAAGAACTTTTCTATATACTCGGTCGTAGCATAAATGCCTTTGGTCAGGTCATTATAATTAGCGCGAACAAGAGCATTACGAAAATACCAGGAATGGTCGGTAAAGGCTTCATTACTGATATTAAATCCAAAAGTATGTAGATATTTGATTATGAAAACGGCTGTTGTACGTGTATTTCCTTCACCAAAAGCGTGTATTTGCCATATTCCGGATGCGAATTGAGCAATGTGTTTGATGGCTTCATCTATATTCAGTCCCTTATAATCAAAGATCTTTTCTTGAGAGAAATCATAATCCAAAGTTTCACGAATGCTTCCTGCACTGGCATAAAGCACGGTTGCTCCCTTAAGAACCCACTCGTTTTTAGTAATATTGTAATCCCGTATTTGTCCGGCATGGCTGAATATGCCTTTGAATAAACGGCGATGAATAGCAATATATTCGACGGGTGAGAACGTAAATGTTTTTTCTGAAAGGATTTCGGTTATTCTGGCTGACACTTTATCGGCTTCTTCCGTTCGATCTTCTATGGAAGACCGAACCGTCTTCGATTTATAATAACTATCAACTAATTGTTTGACTTCGTCAATAGTTATATCGCCTTCAATGTGTTGCCGAGCCTTTTCCTTCAAATATTCCGAAGGTTTAAGCCCATCAACAGCTTGCAAACCAATAGCTGTCTGCCACGCATAACCTTTTTCACGTTTATGCGGCTCGCCTTGTCTTATATATTCTTCGAAGTCGTTCATTCTTAATGAGAATTAAATGTGTATCTTTTATCATTTGAATTCAGTGACGAACAAAGATATATTTTTTCTTCATTCACTTGACAACTTTAAGAAAATAATTCTTTGCAACTAGCCAATATAATTCTTGTAGCAGCCTTAATCCCTAAATCCATCCCTCTGACGAGAATAAGTCTTTGGCTCCCTTCCACGGTTGCACCTGCATACCCGGTTCGGGTGGCGGCGTACAAGGGGAATATCTTCCGTTGGTTACATCGTAGCAGAACGCTGCGTTTCCCTTTGTTCCGAAATTACGGAAACGGGTTTTCTCGACGTGTATATACACGATCCCCATTTCATCTTGACGGTCTACCACTATTCCGTAGTCCGTCATGTTGAAAAAGTTGGCCGAGCCGTTGATGTCATACATGGTGGGAACTTCCGTTTTCTGCGTGCCGTATTGCTTGTTCATCTTTCTCGGATGCGCCACCAGAATGACGAGGCAGGAGTTGAGCCGGGCAAAACGTGCCAGACTATTCATGAATGAACCGATATACCCTGTCTCCGTCATGCCTGCCGGAATCTGATGGTTGATGTAATTGTACGGGTCGATGACAAACACACGGATGCCGTGACGGTGTACCAGTTCGCGTGCCTTCGACAAGACGTTGCCCAGTGTGAAATCCCCGTCCGGAAGAATGTGCCAGACGCGTTGCGAAAGATAATCCACTACGCGGGCGAATTCCTCCTCCGTAGAGAAATCTTTGCGGAAACGGTGTCCCAGCAGTTTCTCCGCCAGTTTGGCATGATGATACTCGATTGGCGTGTTCTCCGGACTGAAATATCCCGCTCGCCAATCTTGGCGGGGGCAGAGCCGGAGCACTATCTCATCCACAAAGTCCGATGTGCCATGTCCGGGAATACCGGT
>OGIX01001143.1_pt1 | contig 11261 bp, 6 predicted proteins | sample 1571901 | NCBI WGS metagenome assembly OGIX01 (sample SAMEA2582102, study PRJEB24529) | metagenome | biome: Human gut stool | place: China | collected 2011
ACTGAAGGCTGGATGGCCCCGTTATCGCCCCAATCAAAAAGTGCAATATGCCAAAGGCTGCATGAATATCCTTGATAACCTGCCCCACAAGCAAAGACAACTCGCCATAATCCATCTGATGGAATACTTCAGCCGAAGAACCTATTACCGCATCCGCAAAGGCGAACGCCTCCTCAGCCCGGCCGAACAAAGGGACGTACAGAAAATCTTAAAACAGTGCGGTGCAACTGGAAAACAAGAGTTTGATGCTTACGTAGAAGACTACGAATGGTAGCAATCTCCCCTATCTACAGGTTAGTGATCTCTCATCTATATATCCATGTTTTTGCCATGCTTGTGGCACAGCTTTGCCATCGTAGTGGCACAACACTGCCACGCCCATGGCACGACTATGCCAATGCGGTGGCAAGAAGTTGGCAAAGCTTTACGGTTTCGGCAATACGGCATCCCGGCAGATTAAAGCTGCAAGGCAGCAAAATGATCAGGCAGAAGGAATACACACTCTCTTCTTAAACCAAACCCCAAACACAGGATCAGAAAGTGTGACTCTTGGTTCGTCTGTCTCTATCAGCTCTTTCTGCAACAAGGCGTTTTTCAGACGGATAATATTGGCCGAAGTACCTAAATTATACTTTTGCAGCACCTCTTTACAGCTGAATCCTGAATCGACTCCATCAATAATAGCCCGCATGAAGTCTCATCATACCGATAGAATGTAAATGTATCGTTCATATAGTCATAAGCATTCAATCCTGATCGTTATGTTCCGATCCAAAGGATAGAATCTACTATCAGCTTTCTATTGCAAGCCAAAAAAAGAAATAAAATCTCTATTCCGAATGTACAAATCCAGGTATTGAATGATTTATACCTCTAAGCTGAATGATTTATGCCAGACATAAAAGATCTATATCGCTTATATTTGCAACAATAACTCTAAATAATCATAACCCCATGAAAAATGCTCTTACACTGGCTGTTCTCGTGGCAGCTTTTCTGGTAGCCTGCCCGGCTCGGGCGCAAGTCTCATTCGGTGACGCCTCTAAATTCAACGACGGATGGCTCTTCCGGCTGACTGACGACTCAACCATCGTAAACCCTACCTTCGACGATACTCAATGGCGTAAACTCAGGCTACCGCACGACTGGTCCATTGAAGGACAATTGTCACCCTCACTGGCCAGCTGTACAGGCTACCTACCGGGTGGAATAGGCTGGTATCGCAAGCATTTCAACATCACCGACAATGCCGCACGCCATTACATCTACTTCGAAGGAGTATACAACCGTAGTGAAGTTTATCTGAACGGTCACCTGCTTGGTAAGCGCCCCAATGGTTACATCTCGTTCCTTTACGATATGACCCCATATTTGAAAGAAGGTGACAATGTATTGAGCGTACGTGTAGACCATAGTCGTTATGCTGATTCCCGTTGGTATACAGGATCGGGTATATATCGTGACGTATGGCTTATTGCTGCCCCCCAAATACATCTTGCACAATGGGGCACAGGCTGGTATGCTACTTCTCTGACTGACCGACAGGCCATCATAGCCGTTGATATGGAAGTACAAAAACATATAGCTACCCATGAGAAACTTGAGTTCTCTGCTACACTATACGATGCTGCGGGCAAGCAAGTAGCACAATGCCGTACTCGCATTTCCGACGGGAAAGAAGGTGTCACCAAAGAAACCCTCACACTGAAAGTAACTAAACCTCACCGCTGGAACCTGAATGATCCCTACCTCTATACACTGAAAGCTGAATTGCTCAGTAATGGAAAGCGCATTGACGGTTGTGAAACCAATGTAGGACTCCGCACACTGGACTTTGACCCTAATGAAGGATTCGCACTTAACGGCAATTGGATGAAAGTCAAAGGTGTATGTCTGCACCACGATGCCGGTGTACTTGGCACCGTAGTGCCGTCTGAGGTATGGGAACGCCGCCTAAATAATCTCAAAGAAATAGGTGTGAATGCCATCCGTATGAGCCATAATCCGCAAGCTCCCGTCGTATACGACCTATGCGACCAATTAGGTCTGCTTGTCATGGATGAAGCTTCTGATGAATGGGAATTCCCAAAACGTAAATGGATCAAAGGATGGAATAAAGGTGAACCGGGCTTTGATGGCTCTTTTGACTTCTTTGAAGAATGGATTGAACAGGATGTTACCGATATGGTACGTCGTGACCGTAACCATCCGTCCATATTCCTATGGAGCATCGGCAATGAAGTAGATTACCCGAATGATCCCTATTCCCATCCTATTCTTGATGGAGCACAAATCAACAAACCTATGTTTGGTGGCTATAAGCCCGATGCACCCGACGCCATGCGTATCGGAGTGATAGCCAAACGCCTGGCAGCCCGCGTACGTGCTGTCGACACTTCTCGTCCTGTAACAGGAGCTCTGGCAGGTGTCGTGATGTCCAATGAAACAGAATATCCTGATGCTGTTGATGTAGTGGGATATAACTATACAGAAAACCGTTATGATGAAGACCATGCCACTTATCCTAAACGCATCATTTACGGTAGTGAAAATGGCTCAGGACTTGATGCCTGGTATGCGGTTAAGAATAAAGAGTTCATCTTCGGACAGTTTATTTGGACAGGTACAGACTATCTTGGCGAATCGGGAACATGGCCTTCCCGAGGGCTCTACACCGGATTGCTCGATTTTGGTAGCTTCCCCAAGCCTCGCGGACATTTCCGTGCTTCACTGTGGAGTGAGAAGCCGGTTACTTATATCGGCACTTATCCCATACAAGCCAGATTCAAGAACTCCAAACGCACTTTCCTATCACCCGATGCATGGGACATCTGGAACTATGATTCCGGTCAGGAGATACGCGTAGTTTGCTATACCAATGCACCGCAAGCGCGTCTGTTGCTCAACGGGAAAGTAATAGGCAATATGAAGCCCTATGACGAAAAGAGTGGTATCATCTACTGGGATATTCCCTATCAGGCAGGCGAACTGAAAGCTGAAGGTTGCGATACCAACGGAAATATTGCTTCAAGCTATTCAATTCAATCTTCCGGTCGTCCTTATACCCTTCGGGTCAGTGCAGACCGCACTACTCTTTCCTGCGATCGTGCCACAGCACATCTCATTGTAGAAATCGTTGACGAAAATGGCACAATCGTGAAACTTGGAGACAATGATATCACTTGCACTATCGAAGGTCCGGCACGCTTGTTAGGGCTCGAAGGTTCCAATAACAGCGATATGAGCGACTATACAGATAATCATCATCGTGCTTTTCACGGTCGTTTGCTGACTTACATACAAAGTACCGGAGAGAAAGGTCAGGTCCGTGTAAAATTCACTTCACCACTCTTGCAAGGGACAGAAGTCTTGCTGAATGTCGGAGAATAAGCAGATGCAAAGATAGTTCCCGCTCTCCCATCCCTTCAAAAGAAAAAGGCAGAAAACCTTTCTACAAGATTTTCTGCCTCAGCTAAAACAATCTTTCGTCTACTCCCTACTAAAAACTAACTTTCTGTACTTGAGTGTAGAAGTATTCATTCGACTTATTGGACTGCACGCCTATACGGGCAAATGCATATCCATTCTTCAGCATCTTTTCAGGTATAGTGGCAGTCATTGTCGTTTCCTGTCCCAAGACTAACCCCGACAAATCCAGTTCACCCTTATACTCGTTCTTGTTATGGTCTGTCAGGATACCCTCTCCCAAATAGAAATTAACAGACTTCACTTCGGCAGATTCCACCACCTTCTCAATGGTAAACTTTACGGTAATGGCATTGCCCGTTCCTTTCTGATAACTCTCATTCTTAATGATGAAATAAGGCTTCACAGGCACATCAACCACCGTATTGCCCTTTACCTCAATCCTTATCGTATCCATAGGCTGGTCTTCCCACGGTGCACCCGACAGACGAACCAGTTTATATTGGCCGTTGAACAAGGACGCAGAGAACGTACCGTCCTGGGCAATGTACACCGGAATCTTTGTGTACAATTCATACCCATCCTGCCACAGCTCCAACTGAGTCCCATTGGTACGAACCCCCACAGGAGCATCATTATAGAGTACTCTACCGGATAGCTTTGCACTGGGAGCATCGTAATTGTCATACTCGCAACTTGCAAGCAAGAAGCATACACATGCTACTATAAATAAAATTTTTGTCTTCATCTTTATACTTACTTTTTAATGGAACGGATTCTTTACTATCTTAGGATTATTGTTTATGACAGCCTGGTCTATTGAAGAATAGTAATTAGCCATCCTAAAGAAACGGGCTTTCTTGAAACGCGTCGGACGTACTCGCTCGTAGATGAACTTGCCGTTGTCAGGATGTCCCGGACGGGAAATACGATACGGATACAGACCGTGAACAACCGCTACCGGATTAGAGTCCAAACCATCCCATACCTTATCGGCTATTCTCCAACGTTTCAAGTCGAAGTAACGATGGTCTTCAAAGGCCAGTTCCACACGACGCTCATTACGGATAATATCGTTGGTAAGCGTCTGAATACTGTTGGCAGGGAAACCGCCGTGCACTTCTCTCACTTTATTGATATAGTCCTTTGCTTCCGGCTATTCCAATTCGAAGGCTGCTTCGGCAGCATTCAGATAGATTTCGCCCAGACGGAACCAAGGATACCAGTTGGATGCCAACGACGGACGTACACCATCCTGCGGATTCTCGCTGACATACTTGCGGATATAGAATCCGGTGTTGCTTACATACTGGTCGTTGTCTCTCGGACCATCAGCACCAGTCAGCGTCTCACCGTCAGAATAAACCGAAGCCAAGTCACCGACCTTCAATTTGTACCCGCCATCTTCCCAAGTGGCCACACCTGCCTGAATTTGTACCGGTGACGAACGGAAAGCACTTCCCGGATAAACCACCGTACCGTACAAACGGGCGTCCTTGTTGGCAAAAATACCGTCAATCTTATCATAAGCAATATAATTGCCCTCGGCATCCTTGTCGCGCAACGTACCTTTGGAACCGTCCAGATAGTCGTAACTCTCTACCAAGCTCAGCGAAGGAGACAGTATGGACGAACCTTCAATATCGACTCTGAAACTTCGAACCACATTATCATAAGTGAATCCATGTACTTTGCCTGTCATGAAATCCTTGGCAAAGATAATCTCTTTACAACTCTTATCCATGAACAGCTTATAGAAGTTTTCTCCCTTCGGAGAGCCGGCTATGTCATAAAGCTCGTAATTCTCATTAGCAATGATAGCCTTGGATGCTTCCAGCGATTTTTCATAGTAACCCACAGCCATAGATGCTGGGATTCCCACTTCACCGCCCGCCGTGCTGATGGGAGCGCTCATCTGACTGTTGTACTTGGCAATGGAACCTGCATACAGCATGGCACGACTTTGGAGAGCCAATGCCGTAATCTTGTTGGCACGAGTCCGGCTGCCTTCAGTCTGGGTGAAATTATCCTTTATATCCTGAATCTCATTATAAATGAAATCATATACTTCCGATTCTTTCGCTCTGGGGTTCTGCAAAGACGACGGGTCGCCGCTGCCATTATAAATCAACTGCGTAGTGATGAGGGGCACACCACCCATTCTCTTCACCAGCTCAAAGTACACATAAGCCCGGATGAAACGGAACTCCGCATTGAATTGCTTCTTCTGCGTCTCATTCAGCTTCACACTGAATTTCTCCATATTCTCCAATGACAGGTTGATGTCTCTGATATAGCCATAGTCCCAGTATCTTCCGTAATCATCGGCATAATTGATGTCATTGTGCCAGTTCTGGTCAACGTGTCCCGACCACATGGCATCATCGAACTCCGTGTTGGTTCCGGTATTGAATACACCCGCAAGCTGCGGCATTCTGTCGTAATAGTTTGCCAACAGTCCCAGTATCATATTGGGGTCATTCCAGAGTTGTTCATCGGTAATCCTGTCCTTAGGATCTCTCTGCAGCCAGCCATCTTCGTCACAACTAACGAAAGAAGTAGCAACGGCCAATAATAATGCGAATATTATATATTTACTTTTCATAATGACAATAGTTAAAAGGTTACGTTAAATCCTACCATAATAGTCCTTTGTTGCGGATATACCACAGCAGCTCTTGCCTCGATTTCGGGGTCAATCTCGTACTCTCCCACGTTATCGATGGAGAACAGTTTGGAAGCACTTACATACAGACGCAGTCTCTGCACATTGATTTTGCTGATAAGCTCTTTAGGCAAGCTATATCCCAATTCCACGTTCTTGAGACGGAGGAAGCGTACATCGTGCAACCAGAAGTCACTGTTTTTACCGTTATTTACGCTGGTACCTTTTCTGATAGCCGGATATTTGCCCGAAATCCATTCGCTGTCCGGATTGTATGGGTCGGCACGGTGCCATCTGTCTTCCAGAATAAATGCCGGAGAGTTTCCGCCTGCATGGAATGGATTTCTCAACTCATAGTCCTGACACCATGACTGCATACCGCCACCGGCGAAGTCCATATTCAGGTCGATACCTTTCCAGCGCAAGCCTATGTTTCCACCAAAGCTCAGCATAGGCGACCATCCTGTAGGGTATCCAATAGGTCTTTCGTCCATTGAGTTGATGATACCGTCACCATTCACATCCTTATAAATCAAGTCACCCGGAAGTTGCGTTCTGTTGTTCTCTCCATCGTTATTGATAGGATAGTTTCTGATTTCTTCTTCCGACTGAAACTGGCCGATTACCTGGTATCCCCACCATACGCCGCCCCAGCGGTCTTCAATAGAATTACGGTATTCATTCCATGAGTTACCGAAACGGGGTTTATAGGTTTCCACGTTTCTGAAACGTGAGTAGGTAAAGTTGGCACTTACATTATATTCCAGCTCGCCCACGTTGTCAGCATAGCTAATCATACCTTCCATACCTCTGTATTCGTCCTTGTTAAGGTTCTCATTGGGAAGAGAATACCCTACTTCGCTCGGCAGAAGAATATCGTAACGGGCGGCAGGTCTTCCGGAGATAACCTTTTTAAATATGTCGAAAGAAAAAGAAAGTCTGTTATCTAGAAATTTCATGTCCACACCGGCATCATAAGTGGTGTTCTTTTCCCATGACAAGTCGGTCACAGGCATACCACCCGGCTGTACGCCAATCACATATTTACCGTCCAGCACAGCACCGCCCTTGTTAAAGTTGTATCCGCTCAGATAACCGAACATACCTACACCTGCTTCGCTACCTGTCTGTCCCACAGAAACTCTCAATTTCAAGTCGTTAACCGCATCTTTCAGAGGAGCAAAGAATGCCTCATCCGAAATACGCCATCCGGCAGATACTCCGGGGAAGAAACCCCAACGCTTGCCGGGAGCATAGAGATAGGAAGCATCGTAGCGGGCAAGCAGCTCAAGCATGTATTTGTCCTTATAGCTATAATTCAAACGACCGATATATCCCGACCTTGCCTGGTAAGTCCAGCCATCACCATAATCGGTAAGTTCCGACAAAGTCTTCAAGGGGATGTAGTTATTGGTAGGTGCCGTATTCGACCATCTATTGGCACGATCATAGTCCGACCTCTCGTAAGCAAAAACAGCCGTCAGATTGTGGTCGCCGAAGCTCTTTGTATAGTTCAGCATAAATTGACCATAGCGTGCCACGGCATCGGTCTGCTCTTCCAGTCTCCATCTGGCGCTTTGTCCTCCTTGTGCTATATACACATCATTCACTCGGTCATAGTTGTACAGGTCGTACGAGTATTGGAATCCGTCAAAGTCAAGATGCGTATAGTTGTACGAGTACGTAAACTTGGCCGACAAACCGAAATCGAATTTATATTCTGCATAAAGGTTGCCGTTGAAGTTCTTGGTCATATTATCCTTATATCCTGCAATGTCTCTGCGGAACAAAGCCGGGTTCAAGTCTGGACGGTTGGGGATATTATTCATATACTCCGGATTATCGTTGGCATACGGCCCATGAGTAGGAAGACTACTGAACATGGAAAGGATGGATGAGAAATATCCATCACCGCCGGGAAGTCCCACATCTCTTGTTTTCTCAAAACGGCCGCTGGCCTGTACACCTACGGTAAGTCTTTTTGTCACCTTCGTTTCCAGGTTTACCTGAAGATTCGTTCTGGAATAGTCGAAGTCCTTCATCATTGCTTCCTGCTTGGTGTTAGTCAGGGAAATATAGTAATTGGATCGTGCAGAACCACCGGTAATGTTGGCATTGATATTGGATTGCGGCACATTCTTACGCATGATGATGTCGTAATAGTCATAGCTCTTGTATCCGGGTTCCGTACCAGCCTGCCACTTCGCATATTCCTCTTTAGAGTAAAGGCTGCTGGGGTCCTTGCCTGCATTCTGTTCCGATTCCAACAGACCTCTTACATACTGAGGCGCACTTGCAAGTTCGGGGAAGCGGGTCAGGTTCTGCCAGCCGTAATAGCCATTCAGGTTCACCTTTACCTTATCGTCTTTGGTACCCTTTTTAGTAGTCACCAACACAACGCCGTTTGCCGCCCGCAATCCATAGATGGAAGCTGAGGCATCTTTCAACACAGATATACTTTCAATATCCTCCAAACTCAAGGCATTGAAAGCATCTTCACCGGATACATGTGAAGTACCCACCCAACTTCTGCTGGCATCGCCACCATAAGGAATACCGTCGATTACGTACAAGGGTTTTCCCATATTACGTATCTCGACGTTGATACCTCTACCCGGACGTGCATCCAGTGCACGGGTTGACACACCCGCCATCTTACCGCTCAATGCACCGGCAGTAGTGGTGGAAGAGGAGCGTAGAAGGTCTTCCGAAGTCACATTACTAATAGCCGTAGTCACTTTCCGCTTGGACTGTGAGCCGTATCCCACTACGACTACTTCATCCAGTACTTTGGAGTCTTCACTCAGCAGCACTTCGATATTCGTCTTGCCATTTACAGGTATTTCCTGCGTTACATAACCAATATAAGATATAACTAAAACAGCATCGGGTTTCACGGATATTGAAAAGTCACCGTCGAGGGCAGTGATTGTACCGTTGCTGGTACCGGCACCTTTTTCCAACACGGTTACTCCGATAAGGGGTTCCCGGGTGTTCTTGTCAAACACCTTACCTTTAACATTCAAATTCTGCGCATTCACCGAGAATACTCCCAGAAATGCAACGACAGAAATCAACAAAAATCGGCTGTAGAGCTGTTTCAGAACGTCAGCCCTAACTTTTGAATAAAGTTTGTTCTTCATAATACAATTACTAAATAGGTTTTCAAAATAAAAATAATCGACTGTTAAGTTCAATAGTAAAAAGAATAGAGTCATGTTTCCATAGGCATTTTTATATTTATTTAGTTAGTTAACGGTTACAAAGCTAAAGATTATTATAATATAATTGCGTATATAAAACATGCAACAAAGGAGCACATATCATTCACAGGCAAAATAAGTGTACTTTTTACCCTTTACTGAATAATCTGTATACGTTCATTGAATAATTTATATCGCAGGCAAGTTCTAAAGCTGCTTAAGGTATTCAGAAGGAAGCACTCCGAACTCCTCTTTAAAACATTGGCGGAAGTACATCATACTGTTTATTCCTACCTTGAAAGCAGCTTCGGATATGCTATATCTGCCTTCCAGCAACAGGTGCTCGGCATAGTGCATTTTTATCTTGCGGACATATTCATTGGTAGAAAGCCCAGTCAAAGCCTTCACCTTGCGGTAAAGCGTAGATTTACTCATGCACATATTGTCGGCCAAATAGCCAATGTCCACTTTCTCGGATGACAAACGCGCTTCTATCAACTGATTAATCTTCTCCAGGAACTCATTATCCAGTTTGTTCATGGATTCTGCTAGGCGAGCACGTTTTTCATCCAAGTCCTGGCGAAGTGCCGAAGTATTAATACGCTCTGCGAGCCGTTTACGGGATTCCAATATATTATTTATGCGGCTATGCAACAAAGTGGCACTGAAAGGCTTCGTCAGATAAGAATCTGCCCCTGCCTGATATCCTTCTTCCTTATCCTGCAAAGAGTCTTTGGCTGTCAACAAAATAATAGGAATATGACTAGTGCATACATCTTCTTTCAACTTCTGACACATGGCTATCCCGTTCATGACAGGCATCATAATATCACTCACAATGATGTCAGGAATACAATGCAAAGCTTGCTCCATACCCTGCTTACCGTTTACCGCTGTCTTCACATCAAAATCATCCGAAAAAGATTCAACAATATAATTGAGGATATCCTGATTGTCTTCTACTACCAATAAGATACGTTTTTCTCCGGATTCCGTATCAAGGATTTCTTCTATCTCTTCTTTCTTGTTTTCTGTTTCCTCCGGAGAATCCTGATGCATAACATGGGGGTAGGTGTTGTCCGTCAATAACCTAAAGCAGAAAACACTTCCCACATTCAGGTCACTTTCTACGTTTATCTCCCCTTCGTGCAACACTACCAGATTATACACCAGCGCTAGACCAATACCTGTACCGGAAGCCTGATGTTCGCTTCCTTCCTGATAGTAGCGGTCGAAAATATAAGGCAAGGACTCGGGAGCAATGCCATAACCTGTATCATGTACTTTTATCTCAGTATAATTAATGTTATCAGACACCACCCTGTGCACCGTTAATGTAACGGTCCCCTTTTCAGTATATTTGATTGCATTGGAAATCAGGTTATCCAATATAATCGTAACCACTTCCCTATCGAAGAATAAAGGCATGTCCTCGCTTTCCACTTCAATGCAAAATTCAATCTCTGGATTGTGGTTGAGTTCCTTGTATTTAAAACCTGTTTCGTACACCAGATTAGCTATGTTATCACGGCTCACACATAACTTCTTATTCTGTGTTTCAGTCTTTCTGAATTCGAGTATCTGGTTTATCAAGTTCAGCAAGCGAATGGCGCTCTGGTGAATCACAGATATTTTCTGGGCATCCTTATTAGAAAGCGAATTACTTTTCAGCATATCTTCCAATGGCCCCAATATCAGCGTAAGCGGTGTACGGAGTTCATGTGTGATATTGGTATAGAAACGTAAGCGTTCCTGATTCAAGTCCAACTCCCGCTCATGGTTTTTCTTCTCCATATCATACAGCACCTCCATATCAAGTCGCCGCTTATAGATATAGAATATGAAGAATATAATAAACAGGCTGACAAGGACATAAAATGTCTTTGCCCACCACGTCAGCCACAAAGGAGGATTGATGCGGATATGCAAAGCTGTCACCTTATCCGACCACTCCTGATTTCTCATTC
>OGIX01001144.1_pt1 | contig 11240 bp, 8 predicted proteins | sample 1571901 | NCBI WGS metagenome assembly OGIX01 (sample SAMEA2582102, study PRJEB24529) | metagenome | biome: Human gut stool | place: China | collected 2011
TTATAAGTCAATGCGTTGTACCTACGGTTATACTACTTGCCGTAAAGTACAACGCATTTTTATTTTAAGAGATGGAGATGGTATAAATGAATATTGATGATAATAAGTTAAAGGCTTTAGATAATGTAATGAGTCAAATAGAAAAACAGTTCGGAAAAGGAGCTGTTATTAAGCTTGGAAGTGAATCTACTATGGAGGTTGAGGCAATTTCAACAGGTTCATTATCTTTAGATATTGCTTTAGGAATAGGAGGAGTTCCAAAGGGGAGAATAATAGAAATTTATGGGCCAGAGTCTTCGGGAAAAACTACTATTGCACTAAGTATAGCAGCACAAGCTCAAAAAAATGGAGGTGCAGCTGCAGTTGTTGATGCTGAGCATGCATTAGATCCTTCATATGCTAAAAAACTAGGCGTTGATACTGATGAGCTTATAGTGAGTCAACCAGATAGAGGAGAAGAGGCATTAGAGATAGCAGAAGCACTTGTAAGAAGTAATGCAATAGATGTAATAATAATTGACTCTGTAGCAGCACTTGTACCTAGAGCAGAAATAGAAGGCGAAATGGGAGCTTCTCATGTAGGATTACAAGCAAGACTTATGTCACAGGCTTTAAGAAAGTTAACTGCAGCAATTAATAAGTCAAAGTGCACAGTGATATTTATAAACCAGTTAAGAGAGAAAATTGGTGTTATGTTTGGTAATCCAGAAACGACAGCAGGTGGAAGAGCACTTAAGTTTTATGCATCTGTAAGGTTAGATATTAGAAGGATTGAGAGTATAAAAAATGGTGATGAGTTCTTAGGAAATAAAGTTAGAGTAAAAGTTATAAAAAATAAAGTTGCAGCACCTTTTAAACAAGCTGAATTTGATATAATGTTCAATGAAGGAATTTCAAAAGAAGGAAATCTAGTAGATGTTGCTGTTAATAATGGAATAATTCAAAAAAGCGGTGCATGGTTCTCTTATAATGATATAAGGCTAGGACAAGGAAGAGAAAATGCAAAGAAGTTCTTAAAAGAGAATTCTGCTCTGTCATTAGAAATAGAAAACTTAATAAGAGAGAAGAATAATATGCCACTAATAAGTGTAAGTTCTGCTGAAAGTAAAAAATAATGCATATTATAGGATAGTAGTGATAAAAAAAGTAAAAGTTGAGGATTGATATATTACCTCAATCCGAATAAATAAAAAATTAAAAATATGAATGGAAATATAAAAGTTACATCGTAATGTAATAAAATAGGAAATACCTTATTTACTAAATATAAGTGCACTTATAGCTAAAGTTATAGGTGCATTTGTATTTGGAGAAATATAGACTTGTGAAAAATTTAAAAAGTAAAAGTTTTACGGACTTAGTAATTCCAATTGTAAAGGGTATCAAATATAATGAAATTGTAAAAATGATATTGAGGAGTGAGAATAATGTATAACAAATTTTTAGAATTATTAGAAAGGTATCTTTCACCAATAGCTGCTAAAGTATCAGCAAATCATGTATTGATGGCAATAAAAGATGCTTTTATATTAAGTATGCCTTTTACAGTAGTCGGTTCATTAACTGGACTTGTTAAATCTCAAGGAGATTATTGGTTTGCTCAATGGGGAGTTTCGCTAGATGGATTTTTAGGAAAGTTACTAAGTATATTTGGAAATATAAATACAGTTGCCATGGGGTTAGTTGGAATAATTATCGTTGTGGCATCATCATACTATTATGCTAGTCATTTAAAGCTGAACAATGATAAAGTAAATCCTATAATAACATCATTAGTTGCACTTGTAACGTATTTTGTAACAATACCAGATAAAATTACTGTTGGAACAGAAGTAGTTTCAGCATATACTATAAACTTTTTCAACTATGAAGGAATGTTTACGGGATTAATAATAGGTTTATTAACAGCTTACATATATTCAAAATTAATAAAATCAAAGTTTACAATTAAATTACCTGATTCAGTACCACCAATGATTATGAACTCATTTATGGCAATAGTACCATTCTTTGTAGTGCTATTATTATTCTCAACATTAAGAGTAGTAGTAGAAACTTTAGGATTCGAATCATTACAAAGGCTTGTAGCAGACACAATTGTAGCACCGCTATCAGGGGTTGGGACAGGCTTACCAGCAGTAATTATCGTAATAATTATAATGCAATTACTTTGGTTCTTTGGAATTCATGGATTCTCAATCATGTGGGGATTAATATCAGTATTATGGATGCCAATATTTATGGAACATATAGATATATACTTAAAAACAGGAAGCTTTGAATCAATAACTCAGGTAGCACCAAACACATTAAGTAATGTTTATGCAATGATAGGTGGATCAGGTTCAACACTAGCACTTGTTGTACTAATATTAATAGTGGCACCAAAGAGTTCAGCTGAAAGAGCAGTTGGAAAGGTTTCTTTAATACCAGGATGCTTTGGAATAAATGAGCCATTAACATTTGGATTACCAATAGTTTTAAATCCTATAATGTTTATACCTTTTGTATTTGTACCAGTAATAAATGCAATTATAGCTTATTTTGCAATTAATTCAGGACTTGTTACTCCATTAGTTGTATTAAACTCCGGAGCAGAACCAGTATTCTTAAATGTCTTAGTTTTAGCAGCATTTAAGTGGTCACCAGTAATTTTATATGCACTATTATTCGTATTAGATATGGTATTATATGCACCATTCTTAAAGTTACAACTTAAACAAAATAGTGCAAATCAAGAGACTGAAATGTCATTTTAATGTAAAGAGGACTAAGAGAATAAATACTCTTAGTCCTAAAATTATAGCAATAGAAGGTGAAGAAAATGAAAAATATACACTATATTAATCATACACATTGGGACAGAGAATGGCTAAGATCATCAGATACATATAGGATAAGAGCTGTATATATGTTTGATATGCTTATAGAAATATTAGAAAAAAACAGTGAATATAAGTACTTTACATATGATGGGCAAACTGCTGTTGTAGAGGATTATCTACAAATAAGACCTGAGAATAGAGAAAAAATAAGTAAGTTTGTTAAAGAAGGAAGAATATTTATAGGGCCTTGGTATACTCAACCTGATTTAGCTTTAGTTAGTGGGGAGTCATTACTTAGAAATTTAATTATTGGAAGTAACATTGCAGAGAATATGGGACATTGTATGGAGTGTGGATGGATACCAGATGCATTTGGACAAATTCAATCAACTCCACAAATTTTTAAAGAGTTAGGTATGAAATCACTTTTCGTTTGGAGAGGTTTCAACTATGAGTATACAGATGACTCGGTATTTTTATGGGAAGCACCAAATGGAGACAATATTTTAACTATACATTTTCCGCTTGGTTATGGATATTATAGATACCTACCAACAGATAAAGAGAATGCATATAAAGATATTATGGGATTTGTAGAGAGAGTTGAAAATAGATTTACAGATGGTGAAATATTATTAATGGGTGGAAGTGACCATACAAGGCCACAAGAAAGTATAGCAAAAACTATTAGTGAGCTTGAAGATATGGTTGGAAAAGATGGTTATACGATAAAACAATCAAACCCAGAGATATTCTCAAAAGAAGTTAAGAAAAAGCTTGAAGCTTCAAATAGAAAGCTTGAAGTATTTAAAGGTGAGGCAAAATCAGCTGCACTTGGAAGAATACATGCAGGTATAACTTCAACAAGAATGGATATTAAAAATGAAATGAAAAAATATGAGGTAATATTACCACTTGTAGTAGAACCAATGTCAATAATTAGTAGTACAATTGGCGGGAAATAGGACCAATCAATAGCTAATTATTATTGGAAGACGATTTTTAAGAATCAGTTCCATGATTCAATATACTCATCTTCACCAGATTCTATAAATGAAACAGTTAAAAATAGGTTACTAAATTTAAGACATGGACTTAATGAACTTATGTGGTTAAATTTAAGAAGTTTAAAGGATAAGCTTGATTTTACAGCATTTAAAGAAAATGAAGAGGCTGTTGTATTATTTAATACACTTCCTTATAAGAGAGAAGATTTAGTATTATTAAATTTTATATGTAAGGATAAAGAATTTACATTAAAAGATGAAAATGATAATATAATTCCATTTGTTAAGGTAGAGCATATGGAAAAAATTAATACAGAAATTGAGCATTATAATGGAACTGACAATTATCATGATGCTGGTGAAATTCTTGAGGGTACAAAGTTTAATGTACAGGTAAAAATTAAGGGAGATATATTACCTAAAATGGGATATAAGGTAATTAAAGTTTGCTATGGAGAAAAGTTTGAGGAAGAAGTTTGTGGAACTGTTAAATTAATTGACGAAAGAACTTTTGAAAATAAGTTCATAAAAGTAAAAATTAATGATAACGGAACATTAAATGTTTTAAATAAAGAAAATAACGTTAGCTACGAAAATGTTCATTACTTTGAAGAAAAAGGTGATGATGGAGATGAATATAATTTCTCACCACCAGTAGTTGATAAGGTAATTACAACAAAAGAATTAACCCCATCTATTGAATTAATAGAAAATACAAGTTATGAGGTTAAGTTTAAGATTACATTTAATATTGAAACACCTTTAGAATGTATAGAACATAAAAGAACAGAGGAAATGGTTAACTCTACAATAAGTACTGAGGTTTCTTTAAAGGATAATTCAAAAAGAGTTGATTTTAGAACAACAATAGATAATAAGGCAAAGGATCATATTGTTAAGGCAATATTTGAGGATGTTGAGTGTAGTAAAGAAAGTCTTGCACAAGATCATTTTGGAACTATAGTTAGAAATAATGAAATCTTAGAGCAAGTTGGTCTTAAGAATGGGGCAACAGAGGAAGAACTTCCGATTTATCCAATGCAAAGATTTGTTAAGCTTAATAACACAAAAAATACATTTGCTGTACTTAGCAAGGGACCTTGTGAATATATGATTTACAACAATAAGGAGATCGCACTAACATTATTTAGAAGTGTTGGTAAGCTTGGAAAAGCTGATCTTTTAATAAGACCAGGAAGAAGTTCAGGATATAGATTAGATGCTCCATCATCTCAACTTTTAAAGGAATTAACTTTTGAGTATTCATTATTTATAGGAGAAAGTGAAAATATTGGGCAGCTATTCAGAGAAGCTAATATGCTTAATGTTCCTGTACCATCAAGACAGTTAAATATATTTAAAAGAGAAAAACATGAGGATAGGCCTTGGGAAAATTCAATATTAGAATTACCTGAAAATGTGGAATTGACTGCATTTAAGAGAGCTGAAAACAAAGATGGATATGTTCTAAGGATTTTAAACCCTGGCAAAGAAGAGCTTCACAATGTTAATATTAAAGTTAACTTTGGAGAAGGAAAAGCATATTTAAGCTCATTAAGGGAAAAAGCAGGAGATATTTTAGCTATGGATAATGGAATTATTACTATTCCATATATTAATAAAGAAAGTTTTGTAACTATAATAATAAAATAAGTTGGGATTATTATTTATAAATGTTAAAGTTAAGTATTTTTCTTATATTAAATTTTGTATAATGTTAGTATCGTATATTGTCGAAAGCTTTGATTTATAGGGAGTAGTGATTAATTTATGAGCTTATTAAAGATGTATCAAGAAAATGAGGAATACTTAACTAAAACTGAAAAACTATGCTTTGAAAATTTACTAAAAAATATTGATATAAAAACAGATATAACAATACAAAAAATTGCGGATGAAACAAGCGTATCAACAACAACGATATTCCGTATGATTAAGAATTTGGGATATGAATCCTTTAGAGATTTTAGATATGATTTACTATACTTAAAGCGAGAAAAGTTTCCTAATAGATATGATGATAAAAAGGATGCTTTAAGTACTATTTCTGAAAGCCTTGCAGAAACAGAGAAACTTTTAAGGGAGAGTAATATAGATCCAATAGTTGATAAGATAATTAATGCCAAAAGAGTTATGGTTTGCGGAAGTGGAATGAATAATTATATTGGTGGAATTTTAGAGGTGAAATTGAATTTATGCAATATTGATACTAAATATAGGGAAGATAGTTGGCTTATGTATTTAGAATCATCCAATCTAACTAAGGATGATGTAGTAATTATCTTATCAAAGACAGGAGAGACAAAATCCTTAATTGATATCGTGAAAAATATAAAATTAAATGGAGTAAGTGTAATTTATATAGGAGAGGTTGGATATTCAACAATAGGTGATTTAGCTGACTATAAGCTTTCAGTTGCAAAGGTTGAAGAAGAAGGAATTGATATGGATTCTAGACTCCAAGAACATTTTGCAGTAAATCTGCTAACTAAAAAGATTACTGATAAAATACAGGCTGGAAAACAGGAGAGTGTGTGAAGTGGAAGAAAATAAAAAGTTAGAGCAAATTAAAAAGAGTGTATATGAAATAGGAAATAGGTTAAGTGACCAATTAGAAGACGAAAAATTAAGAAAAATGTTTTATGATTGCTTCATTAATACAATAGATACTACAGTTGATGTAATGGATGATGATGCTTTTGTTATTACAGGAGATATTCCTGCAATGTGGCTTAGAGATTCTGCTTCACAAATAGAGCATTATCTACCGTTTGTAAATGAATATCCAGTACTAAATGACTTATTTCTAGGACTTATTAATAGATATGTTAAATGTATTAAAATTGACCCTTATGCAAATGCTTTTAATAAGGAAGCTAATGGGCAAAAATGGGACAACGATATTACAGAGGATAGCCCATGGGTTTGGGAAAGAAAATACGAAATAGATTCACTTTGTTATCCAGTAAGATTAATGTATAACTATTGGAGGGAAAGTGGTAATGATAGCTTCTTCGATAAGGATGTCAAGGAAGTTTTAGAAACAGTGATTGCTTTATGGACAGTAGAGCAAATGCATTTTGAAAGATCTAAATATAGATTTACAAGATTAAATTGTCCATACCAAGATACTCTTCACAATAATGGAATGGGAAATCCAGTTTCTTATACAGGAATGACATGGTCAGGGTTTAGACCTAGTGACGATGCATGTACATATGGTTATTTAATTCCTTCAAATATGTTTGCTGTTGTTGTTCTAGGATATATGGAGGAAATTTTTAGTGAGGTATATAAGGATGAAGCTTTAAAATTAAAAGCTAATAACCTTAAAATTGAGATTGAAGAGGGAATAAACAAATTTGGAATTATTCATCATGAAGAATATGGCGATATTTATGCTTATGAGGTTGATGGAAATGGAAACATTAATTTAATGGATGATGCAAATGTACCGAGCCTTCTTGCAATTCCTTATTTAGGATATAGAAATGCTAATGATGAGATTTATCAAAACACAAGAAAGTTTGTTTTAAGTACAAATAATCCTTACTATTACGAGGGAAGTGAAGCTAAGGGGATTGGAAGTCCGCATACTCCTGAGGAATATATATGGCATATAGCTCTTTCTATTCAAGGATTAACTTCACTTGATAAAGAAGAGAAGCTAGATATAGTAAATACGCTTGTTAATACTGATGGTGGTAGGGGACTAATGCATGAAGGATTTAATTGTAATAATTCTAATGAATTTACAAGAGACTGGTTTGCATGGTCAAATTCAATGTTTGCAAAGTTTATATACGACACTTTAATTAAAGCTTAAAGTTTTTAGTAGAGTGAATTAACAATAAATAATAAAAGTTCCTATGATGATGTCATAGGAACTTTTATTATTTATTTGCGGGTTACAGTAAAGAGAGTGAGAGAGAATAAGATTTAATTGAAAAATGTTATCAATTGTATTGACAAAGAATTAACTTATTGGTATTATAATATAAAAATGATATTCATTATCAGTTAAGTAAGTTTTTGGAGGAGATTACCATGGAAGGATTACTAAGTAGAATGTTTTTTTCAAAATCAAAAGGAAAAGACAAGACTATGTCAGCGATAGAAAATTTAAGCCAAGGGAAAGTTAATAAAGAATATATAATTACAGATGTAAAAAGTAATGATGAAGAGATGGAGAAATTTCTATTCTCACTTGGTTGTTATGAAGGTGAGATAGTTACTTTGGTTTCTATTTTAGGAGACACTTATGTAATCAAGATAAAAGATGGAAGATATAGCATAGACAAGCAGTTAGCATCAGCTATAAGCGTGAAAAATATATAAAATAATAGATATGGGGGTAAATTATGAAGATAGCATTAGCTGGAAATCCTAATAGTGGTAAGACTACTTTGTTTAATCTTATTACAGGTAGAAGTGAAAAGGTTGGTAACTGGGCAGGTGTTACCGTAGATAAAAAAGAAGGTACTATAAGAAAATCATTAATGAAAGATGGAGATTCGATAAAAATAATAGACCTTCCAGGGGCATACTCTATGTCTCCATTTACAAGCGAAGAAAATGTAACTAGGGATTTTATAAAAAATGAAAATCCAGATGTTATTATAAATATAGTTGATGGAACAAACTTAAGCAGAAGTTTATTCTTTACAACTCAGTTATTAGAATTAGATATACCAGTTGTAATCGCATTAAACAAAACTGATTTAAATAAAAAGCAAGGAACTAAAATTGATGTAAAAGTTTTAGAAAAGCTTCTAGGATGTTCAATCGTAGAGACGGTATCAATAGCTAATAGCAATAATGGAATAGAAGCTCTTATAAAGAAAGCTATAGAAGTTAAAGGAAATAATCAAAAAGCGCCTTTTAATGGACAAGGTGTTGATTTATCAAATAAAAAAGAAGTAGAAGAAAATGATAAAAAGAGATATGACTTTGTTAAAGGTATAATATCAAAGGTTGAGAAAAGAAGTAAAGATGAAGATAAGATAAAAAGGCAAGATAAGGCTGATAGAATATTAGCTCATAAGTGGCTTGGACTTCCTATATTTGCAGCAGTTATGTGGGCGGTTTTCTCAATATCTCAAACATATTTAGGACCATTATTTGCAGATATTCTTGTTGGAGGCGTTGATCAAATTTATGCCTTTGTAGAGAAATTACTAGGGGATAGCGTATCACCTTTACTAAGCTCAATATTATTAGATGGTATTATTGGTGGAGTAGGAGCTGTTATAGGATTCTTACCATTAATAATGATATTATTCTTCTTAATTGCATTATTAGAAGATAGTGGGTATATGGCTAGAATAGCTGTAATCATGGATAGATTTTTCAAGAAAATAGGATTAAGCGGAAAAAGTATTATTCCAATGATAATTGGTACAGGGTGTGCAATACCAGGGATAATGGCTACTAGAACTATAAAAGATGAGAGACAAAGAAGAACAACAGCAATGTTAACTCCATTTATGCCATGTGGAGCAAAGCTTCCTGTAATTGCTTTATTTGCTGGAGTATTTTTCAACGATGCTGCATGGGTTGGAACGTTAATGTATTTCTTAGGAATATTATTAATAATTATAGGTGCATTAATTGTTGTTAGAATTACAGGCGATAAGAGGTCAAATTCATATTTCATTATGGAACTTCCTCAATATAAAGTTCCAAGTATAAAAAGAGCTACAGTTTCAATGTTTGAAAGAGGAAAAGCTTTCATAGTTAAGGCAGGGACAATTATATTACTTTGTAACACAGTTATACAGATTATGCAAAGCTTCAACTGGCAATTCCAATTAGTTGCAGAAGGTGCAGAGAACACTAGCATATTAGCTACAATAGCTTCACCATTTGCATTTATATTAATACCATTAGGATTTGGAGTGTGGCAATTAGCGGCAGCAGCAATTACTGGATTTATAGCTAAGGAAAATGTTGTAGGAACTTTAGCAGTTGTATATTCAATAACTAACTTTATAGATGTAGAAGAATTAGCCTTAGTATCAGGGGTTTCTGAAGTATCTCAAGTTATGGGACTTACTTCAGTAGCAGCACTTTCATACTTAATGTTTAACTTATTCACACCACCTTGCTTCGCAGCTATTGGAGCAATGAACTCAGAGATGGAAGATAAAAAGTGGTTATGGGGAGGAATAGCCTTCCAATTTGCTACTGGATATACTGTTTCGTTCTTAGTTTATCAAATAGGAACATTAGTAACTACAGGTTCACTTGGAACTGCATTTGTTCCTGGACTTATAGTAGTGGCAGTTATAGCATCTATAATTATATACCTTATGAAAAAGGGTAGTGAAAAGGCTGCTAGTAATGGTGAAAATAAAGGTGCAGCATGGGAAATGTAATTGTATTATTAATAATTATACTTATATTAGGATTATCAATTAGAAAAGTAATTAAAGAGAAGAAAAAAGGTTCTAAGTGCATAGGATGTCCACATAGTAAGGAATGCTCAAAAAATAATGGAAATATAACTATAAAAAAATAAAGTTAAACTAAAGGGCTGTAACAGTAAGTTAATTACTGTCGCAGCCTTTTATTGTTTCGTACGTATAAAAAAAGTAGCTTTTAATAAGCTACTTTAACTGTGGAGCGGGTAGTGGGAATCGAACCCACCTTTCCAGCTTGGAAGGCTGGAGTATTACCGATATACGATACCCGCATATTCTTAACAGTATTAATTATAATAAATAGTAATAATACTGTCAAGATATTTTATATTACTTCTGTAAGACTCTTTTGTAATATTTTTCTAAACACTTCACCGGCTTTTTTATTAGTTGTTGCATGTTTGCATATATCTAACCAAGTTACCATATCTTCATTAGTTTTCTTCTTAAATTCATCTTCGCTACTTGACATATAATTCGATTCAATTACAAATTTACCCAATTCCTCTGACTTTTCAAATATTTTTAAATATAAGAATTCACTACTATCTCCATACCAGGTTCTGTTAAAGTCTCTTGTAAATTTTTTTATTTCTCTCATCAATTTATTCTTAGGTAAATCCCAACATCTTTTAATAATATCAGCATGTTTTCTCATATTTTCAGCTTCTTCTTTAGTAATTTTTTTACTTCTTTCACCATCGCTTATTATTTGTTCCACAGATTTTATAGGAATGGATTGAATTGATCCTTCTTTAGAATTAATCCATATATAAAAAGCTTCTGGTAAAAATGAATATTGAATATAACCTATTAGAGCTCTAACATCAGGTAAATATCCCCAAATATTACTTAATCCATTTTCTTTGCAAAAAATTAATGTATGAATATAAAGGCTTTTATCTGTTGGCAGTTTATTCATAAGCATATGCCCTCTAATAGTTCTATTTTCGCTAATTAGTTCTTTCCAATAATCAAGAGAATTA
>OGIX01001145.1_pt1 | contig 11238 bp, 6 predicted proteins | sample 1571901 | NCBI WGS metagenome assembly OGIX01 (sample SAMEA2582102, study PRJEB24529) | metagenome | biome: Human gut stool | place: China | collected 2011
GAAAACATTAAGTAAGTTACAACAGTTATCATTCATCATTCGTCGTGAATTTCTAGCTATCAGTACCAGTTATGCAGTTCTGCTTGTGTTGATGGGAGGAATCTTTGTCTACGGATTACTCTACAATTATATGTATGCACCGAATATTGTAACCGATGTTCCTGTTGCCGTAGTCGATAATTCGCATAGTGAATTGAGTCGTGATTTTATCCGTTGGCTGGATGCTACCCCCCAAGCAGAGATTTATAGCCAGGCGATGGATTATCACGAAGCAAAAGAATGGATGAAAGAAGGCAAAGTACAGGGAATACTCTACCTGCCTCATGATTTTGAGGAACGGGTGTTCCGGGGAGATGAAGCCGTATTTTCCCTTTATGCAACTACTGATGCCTTCTTGTATTTCGAAGCTTTGCAAGGTGCTTCTTCACGTGTCATGCTGGCTATTAATGATAAATACCGGCCAGATGAAGCAGTGTTTCTTCCACCACAAGGATTGCTCGCCGTAGCTATGGCGAAACCGATCAATGTGGAAGGCACTGCACTCTACAATTATACCGAAGGATATGGTTCCTATCTTATTCCGGCAGTCATGATGATTATAATTTTCCAGACCTTGCTGATGGTTATTGGTATGGTGACCGGAGAAGAATACAGTAGTAAAGGAATCCGTGCATATACTCCTTTGGGGTATGGCTGGGGGGGTGCTATTCGTATAGTGGCAGGAAAAACGTCCGTATACTGTACTCTTTATGCCATCTTTGCCTTTTTTCTATTAGGCTTGCTCCCTCACTTTTTCAGCATCCCCAATATTGGAAACGGATTGTACATCGTACTATTATTGATTCCATATTTGATGGCAACTTCTTTCTTGGGATTGGCTGCATCCAGGTATTTTACGGATTCTGAAGCTCCCCTACTCATGATCGCCTTCTTCTCCGTAGGATTAATCTTTCTTTCCGGCGTTTCCTATCCAATGGAACTAATGCCCTGGTATTGGAAAGTAGTCCATTACATTTTCCCAGCTGCACCAGGCACACTCGCTTTTGTGAAACTGAATTCTATGGGAGCCAGTATGGCTGATATCAGACCGGAATATATAACTCTCTGGATACAGGCACTTATTTATTTTACAATAAGTATATGGGTCTATAAGAAGAAACTGGAATCAAATCTGATTAGTTAAATTAACAAAAACAAAACATGCGCTAATTATAACATATAGCAAAAGAACACTTTCAGATAAATCAACTTCGCAAAGTAAATAATCAACTTTGGAAATAAAAATGTTTCTAAATAGATGTTTTCTTGTAGAATCTCTCCTATTTCTTTGCATTTGTCATTGTTTTTGTCTAGTTTCGTTAACTGTTATGTTTATATGATCGTTAGAAGTAGTTTAAAAAACAACTATTTATATGAAATACATTGTATATATTCTTCTCTTTTTTCCTGTTTGGGTTACAGCACAAACATACAAATATATAGGAATAGAAGATGGCTTGAGCAATCGCCGGATATTCAATATTCAGAAAGATGCTCAGGGCTATATGTGGTTTCTTACAAATGAAGGGATGGACCGATACAACGGTAAAGATATAAAACACTATAAATTAAATAAAGAAGGCACTATTTTGGATGCTCCCATACGTTTGGGATGGTTATATACAGAACCACATATCGGTATATGGGTGGTTGGCAAACAAGGACGAGTCTTTCAATACGAAGCCGACAGAGACGATTTCAAAATGGTATATAAATTACCGGATACCTCTGAAGCAATAAGTTGTGGTTATCTGGATCGCAATGATAATATCTGGATATGTCGTAAAGATACTGTATTGCTGTATAATATTAAAGATGCTCATATAGTTCGATTTCCCAATGTATTGCATAGTAGTATTACGGCAATAGAACAAGTAGATGAGCACCATTTCTTTATAGCAACGGAGACGGGCGTACGATATGTCAAACTGGAGAATGGTATTTTAGAGACCATGCCTGTTGAAACACTGGACTATTTTCATGCACAGGTGAGTGAACTGTATTTTCATCGGCAATTAAAAAGATTGTTCATTGGTTCATTTGAAAGAGGAGTTTTTGTGTACGATATGAATACACAGGAAATTATACGTCCGGACGCTGATCTTAGTGATGTAAACATAGCTCGTATCAGCCCATTGAATGAAACAGAGTTACTGATTGCAACGGAAGGAATGGGGGTGTATAAAGTTAACGTAAATACCTGTGAACTGGAAGATTACATTATTGCTAATTATCAGAGTTATAATGAAATGAATGGAAATAATATCAATGATGTTTTTGTAGATGAAGAAAAGCGGATATGGCTTGCTAATTATCCAACAGGAATTACAGTGATTGATAATCGCTATGAAAATTATCATTGGATGAAACATGCTATGGGTAATGCACAGTCATTAATCAATGATCAGGTACAAGCGGTTATCGAAGATCATGAAGGTGATCTGTGGTTTGGAACTAGTAATGGTATTAGTCTTTATAATTCAAAAACAGGTCAGTGGCATTCATTTCTAAGCTCTTTTAATCATCAACTAAAGGACAAGAATCATATATTTATTACTTTATGTGAAGTGGCTCCTGGCATTATATGGGCAGGAGGATATACTTCCGGCATTTATAAAATAAATAAAGAAACGCTATCAGTTGAATACTTCTCTCCTTACCTTCTTTCTCACGTCAATATGCGTCCGGATAAATATATTCGTGATATAGTTAAAGATTCAAGAGGACATATCTGGTCGGGAGGCTATTATAATCTAAAATGTTTTGATTTGGAGACTAACAGTGCACGTCTATATCCGGGACTGAATTCCATAACATCAATTGTTGAAAAAGACAAAGATAATATGTGGATCGGAACTGCTGCTGGCTTGTATTTATTGAATCGAAATACTGGTGAATATCAGTATATTGAAATGGAGATAGGAATCACTTATATTAATACGCTTTATCAGGCAGATAATGGGTTGTTATATATCGGGACAAATGGTATGGGAGTATTTATCTATAATCCTCAAGATAAGACTTTCGAACATTATTTTTCTGATAATTCTGCTTTAGTTTCAAATAGAATATTTACAATATTGCCGGAAGTAGATGGACGTATAATGATGAGTACAGAGAACGGAATAACCTGTTTTCATACTAAAGAAAAGATATTTCGTAATTGGACTAGAGGAGAAGGCTTGTTGCCTGCATACTTTAACGCAGCGGCAGGAACGGTGCGTAAAAATAAAAACTTTGTATTCGGTAGTACGGATGGAGCAATTGAACTTCCGATGAATGTGAAATTCCCGGATTATAAGTTCTCCAGATTGGTATTTAGCGACTTTCATCTGTCTTATCAACCTGTTTATCCGGGTGTCAAGGATTCTCCTTTACAGAAAAGTATCGATGAGACAGATGTATTAGAGCTGGCTTATGATGAGAATACGTTTTCATTTGAAGTTTCTACAATCAATTATGATTCTCCCGGAAATGCACTATATTCGTGGAAATTAGAAGGCTTTTATGAGAAATGGACTCAACCGGGAGCAAATAATTTGATTCGTTTTACCAATTTGCCTCCAGGTAGATATATTCTTCATGTACGTGCTATATCCAGAGAAGAACATGACATTGTTTTTCAGGAACGTGCTATGAAAATTATCATCACGCAACCTTTTTGGTCGAGTTGGTGGGCTATCTTGTGTTATATTCTGTTGGTAATAGGGGGATTTTATTTTGTTCTACGTGTGATAAATCTAAGAAAACAAAAGAATATATCTGATGAAAAAACGCAGTTCTTCATCAATACGGCCCATGATATACGTACTCCATTAACTTTAATAAAAGCACCTTTGGAGGAATTATTGGAAGAAGAGACGCTTACCGACAATGGAATAACTCGTACGAACATTGCATTGAGGAATGTGGAAGTTCTTTTACGACTGGTCAGCAATCTGATTAATTTTGAGCGAACGGATGTATATTCCTCTAAAATGAGTGTTTCCGAGTATGAGTTGAATACCTATATGAATGAAATATATAATTCATTCTCTTCTTATGCTGCCATTAGGCGTATTGAATATACATACGAGAGTACTTTCAGCTATATGAATGTATCGTTTGATAAGGAGAAGATGGATTCTATTTTGAAGAATATAATATCGAACTCGCTAAAATATACTCCGGAAAATGGAAAGGTCAGCATTTCCGTGTCCGATACGAATGATTCATGGAAAGTGATAATCAAGGATACAGGTATAGGTATTCCTGCCAGTGAACAAAGTAAGTTGTTCAAGCTTCATTTCCGTGCCAGCAATGCTATTAACTCTAAAGTGACGGGTAGTGGTATCGGATTAATGCTGGTAGGAAAACTAGTCAGCCTTCATGGAGGTAAAATTAGTGTAGATAGTGTTGAGCATCAAGGTACGACAATCAAAATTGTTTTTCCGAAAAAGAATAAGAATTCTCAAAATATCAGTGACGAAGCACCTTCTAAATTTGAGGCGTTGGCTCCTGTACTGCCCGCTCCGAATGTACCAGCAAAGACAAACGCTACGATAGATAATCCAAATTTACGACGGATTCTTGTTGTAGAAGACAATGATGAGCTACGCTCCTATCTGGTCAGTTCATTATCTTCTATATATAATGTACAAGCTTGCGCTAACGGAAAGGAAGCGTTGATTATTATCAAAGAATATTGGCCGGAACTGGTTCTTTCTGATATCATGATGCCGGAGATGCGGGGAGATGAATTGTGTGTTGCTATCAAAAGTGATATTGAGATTTCACATATTCCTGTGTTGTTGCTTACTGCTTTGGGAGAAGAAAACAATATTCTGGATGGACTGTCGATTGGTGCGGACGAATATCTCATCAAACCTTTCAGCGTGAAAATATTACGGGCGAATATCGCTAATCTGTTGGCAAACCGGGAACTGTTGCGCATGAGATATGCCAATCTGGATATAGAAGCGAAATCAATGGTTCCATCTGCAAACGGTACTAACAGCCTCGATTGGAAGTTTATATCAAATGTAAAGAAAATCGTGGATGAGAATATAAACAACCCTGAATTTTCTGTTAATGTGCTCTGTGAATCAAGTGGCATGAGCCGTACCAGTTTCTATTGTAAATTGAAAGCATTGACGGGACAGTCTCCGACAGAGTTTATTCGGGTGATGCGTTTGAAACGTGCTACCGAGTTATTGAAAGAGGGTGAATATGCCATTAATGAGATTTCAGACATGGTTGGATTCTCTGAAACTAAATATTTCCGGGAAGTATTCAAAAAATACTATAAGATGAGTCCGAGCAGGTATGCTAAAGGAGGAGGTAATCCCGCTGCTACTGATCTGGAAGATGACGACGAAGATTGATAAATAGAAAAATAGATGAATAAGTCCTATTATTATAATATGTTCTCCCCTGCTATGAATATCTTTAGCAGAGGAGAACTTTCTTTTTCAAGACTTATTGTTCTGATTTTGGAAAAGTGGGATATTTAAAAGTTCAAATTAATACCACCCATAAACGTAGCTTTCGGCATGGGATAACCTGCATTTATTTCATAGCGTTGCGCCAACAGGTTTTCTCCTTTCACAAAGAGATTAGCGAAATGACAGAGACGATAATTTCCCCGAAGGTTCCACAAGACAAAACTATCTTGTTGCTCGTTGTTTTGTATTACAGAGGTATAAAGCCCCTTTACATATTGTATACCTGTTGATACACTCCAACGTCCGGAAGTATAATCTACTCCTGCGTACAATTTATGCTCGGGAGCGGCAAGAACAGGATTTTCCATGTGAAGCCAGCTATAATTGGCATTGACATTCCAATGTGAATTCATGCGATAACCAATGTTGGTTTCCAACCCCCAGTTTTCTATTTCGCCGGAATTGATATTTAATGGAGGAACCAAACCGTTCGACATAATCACATTATCCCCATTGATATAATAAAGGTTGACTCCGTAGGATAACGCGCCTTCCAACAAACGTTGTGAATATGAAAGTTCGTAACTTATCAGTTTCTCCGGTTTTAGTTCCGGGTTGGCAGGGGTAAACATATACATTTCTCGAATCGTCGGATTGCGGTAGCCTTTGCTAACCATTGCTTTAAGTTCTCCATGCTTCGGCAAATGAAAGGCCAACCCACCTTGTGGAATCCATTCAGTACCTACATGCGAATGATGGTCTACACGAATACCTGCATCCAATGAGAACCAGCTATTGATATCCTGACGGAAATCAATGTATCCGGCAAACTCATCCATTTGCTTGTCTACCCCCGGAGTATGTTCACCTGTAGCTACAACCTTGTTCCACGATTCACCTCCGAAGTGCTGATAATCCAGCCCTACGGTCAAACGGTTGCCGGTAAAGAGAGTGGCACTTTGATACCATGACACACCCAACATCTTATCTTTGGAGTTGAAATGTGACTTTTGCGGTTCTTTTCCTATCTGATAACCATCATTGATTTTATGCCGTCCCCAGTTATAGAAAAAGCTCAAAGCACCCGAAGTCTTCTCGTAATGATTCTTTAAAGCAAATGATGTCATTCCGCGAGTGATACGGGAATCGTTGTCGATCAATGGTACTTGAATAGTTCCCGGATTGGAAGCATTAAAGTGAGTCACGTTTACATCTCCCCATAACTTCCAGAAAGAGCTGATGTCATAGCCTAACTTTGCATATCCACCGTATTGTTCGAATTTCATATCAGGGCGATGTCCGTCCGTACGATTATATGAGCCGGTTACGACACTACTGAAACGTCCCTTTTTGACACGGTTGGAAAATTCAGTCTGTAATGTGTTGTATGAACCATAGCCCACTTGCATATTCGTATTTACTCCATCTTCCTGTTGCTTGCGGGTGACAATATTAATCACTCCACCCATTGCATTCGAACCATAAAGCACGGATGCGGGGCCTCGTAACACTTCTACTTTTTCTGCCATCATCGATTGATAAGCATCCGCTATCGGATGTCCCATCAACCCCATGTACTGCGGATGACCGTCAATCAATACCAATAATCCCGCTGTCGGGCTACCACCGATACCGCGCAGGCTCATACCTCCCGCAGCTCCGCCGGATACACCATATCCCATGACGCCACGACTGGTAGTGAATAATCCCGGCACCTGCTCCGTCAATAACGGTAACAGAGAAGGTTCATATCTTTTCTCAATCTGTTGCCTGCTGACTACGGAAATAGTCATCGGAAGATGACGTACATCTGTCTCATTACGTGTCCCGGTGACTACAACTTCATCGATCATATAATTTCTTCCGGCCTGTGTACTGTCTCTCTTAGTCTGTGCCATTCCCGAGAGGGAAAGCAAACTACCGAACAGGAATAAACAAGCTGTATTTCTTCTCATACTTTATTTCGTGTTTCAGTTATCTCTTTTTTACTTCCTACTTCTGATTTTTTCCAAGAAATCGCGGATCAGCGGTAATATTTCTTCAGCTGATTCCACTTCGATACACATAGTTTCTACTGGACATCCTCCTGTACGGTCGCGGTTCCAGATAAAAGCAACTTCCTGCGCAAAATCGACTTTCACATCTGATTTCCGGAATAGCTCCAAAGCCTTGGTACTGATAATATCCGTATATAATTCTTTTATACCACCCAGAATCATCAGGGCTGCAGCTCCCTTGCCAACCACTTTGTCGGCAATCAAAGCTCCTTTAAGAAACTCCGGTTCCTGTGTTAGCAAATCATAGAGATCGGCTACGCCACGTTGAGTGAAAGTGCGGATTTTCCCTCCGTTAGCAATGGTACAGGAATATCCTCCCGTATGTAATAGATTAATTAATTCTTCCATCGTTTCTTTTATAAAGTACCTTGTTTCAATTGTTCTACAAACTGGTCTATCCGGTGCAGTTCTTTCGGAATATCAATGTTTTGCGGGCAATGAGCCACACACTGATTGCAACCGATGCAATGACTTGCCTGTCGAAGTTTGGGCACGCTACGGTCATATCCGACAAGAAAAGCGCGTCGGGCTTTCGCATAATTTTCATCCTGTCCGCTTCTGGCGACATTACCTTCATTGACACAACGGTTGTAATGCAACAATACAGCAGGTATATCCAGCCCATACGGACATGGCATACAGTATTTGCAGTCGTTACAAGGGATAGTAGGATATTTCAGCATTAATTGTGCCGTTTCTTCGAGGAATTCTTTTTCTTCATCTGTCAATGGTTCCAAAGGAGAATAAGTGCGGAGATTATCTTGCAGATGTTCCATATAAGTCATGCAACTTAATACAGTCAGAATATCCGGGAATGAACCGGCAAAACGGAAAGCCCAGGAAGCGACACTGCTTTCCGGACGACGTTGTTTGAGCCGTGCCACCAGATTATCGTTCAACTTGGATAGACGTCCTCCCAAAAGTGGTTCCATAATGATGGCAGGAATCCCCCGTTTGGCCAGTTCGCCATAGAGGTATTCCGCATCCGTATTTCGAGTATTGGTCTCTTTAGCATGTTTCCAGTCTACATAATTGAGTTGTATCTGTACAAAATCCCATTTAAATTCATCGTGTCGTGAGAGCAGATAATCATATACTTCAATATCGCCATGGTAAGAAAATCCGAGATTCCGGATACGTCCGGCTTCACGCTCTTTAACCAGAAAATCAAGTATTCCGTTATCCAGGTATCGTCCTTTAAGGGCTTCCATTCCTCCCATGCCGATGCCGTGGAGCAACATATAATCAATGTAGTCGACTTGTAGCTCCGCAAACGATTTGTGGTACATCTTGAGCGAGGCTTCGCGAGACCACGTATCAGGAGAGAAATTAGATAATTTGGTAGCGATGTAATATTTATCACGGGGATGGCGACTTAATGCAATACCTGTTGCCTTTTCGGAAAATCCTTGTACATACGCCGGAGATGTATCGAAATAGTTTACTCCGTGAGCGATTGCATAATCTATCAATCCATTGACGGCATCCTGGTCGATAACTTCACCATTACCATCGGGAGCAGGTTTGAGCGGCCAACGCATACAACCATATCCCAAAAGTGAAACACGGTCACCGGTGGTTGGAGATGTGCGATAAGTCATTTTATCGGTGGGCACCTCTCCTTCTCCTGTTGTGCTCCTTGCAGAAGTAGTTCCCTTTGAAGAGCATCCGTATAGCAGACCTGTCGATGTGGCTGCACTGATACCTACAATCTTAATAAAATCTCTTCTATTTATATCTTTCTTATTTTTTTCTTCCATAATCTTATACTGATTTAGATCAAATAATTCTGTGCATCTGGTGTCCGCTCACATAAATGGCGCTGAAAGGACGGGACGGACAAAGGTTTTCACACGCTCCGCAACCAATGCATTTTTCTACATTCACTACCGGAATTTTTAGAGAATCCGCTTTGTCAGGATCGGAAGCCACCATTTGTATAGCACCTGTCGGGCAATGGCGGGCACAGTTGCCACACTCCATTCCATCCGTCAAAGGCACACAGTTCTCTTTAATCCATACGGCATGTCCGATCTGAATAGCCGATTTCTCGGCAAGACTGGTCAGATGAATAGCATCTGTCGGGCATACTTCCGCACATTTTGCACATTCGGGACGACAATATCCACGTTCATACGACATTTCCGGTTGCATCAACGTCATCAGATTGTCTGAAGGACGCAACACCTGGTTGGGGCAAACAGATACGCATAATTGGCAGGCAGTGCAATGTTGAGCGAAATTGCGCGCGCTTAATGCACCGGGAGGATAAATTGGATTTTCTCTGTTCGGGATCTTCTTATCCTCAATAGTGGCTAACCCGCCGTCCACTTTCTTTTCCTGTGCTTTCAGGACAGAAGTTGTCGCAAAGATAGCCGATGCCGAAAGGAAGCTACGGCGGGCATTATCAATCTGTTCGGTAGTGACAGCCTTTGCTTTCATATCTTCGCTTGTAGCTGTTTCGTTTTTAGGTTTCCGTCGAGTGTATTTAATGGCTCCATGCTTACACTTTCCAATGCAATCCATACAAGCCACACAACGACTATAATCAATTTCATGAGCTTTTGAATTGATACATGATGCTTTGCAATTACGGGCACATAAACCGCAACTATTACATTTGGAAGTATCAATCACCGGTTTGAATATCGCATATTTGGATATAAATCCCAATACAGTACCCACCGGACAGATGGTATTGCAATACGTTCGTCCATTGCGCCACGCCAGAATGAAAAGGACAATGAGAGTGACAACGGCAATAATCAGTGTTAAAAGGCTCTTCATCCATACATCTACCTCATAAAAAGCATAACTATCCATTCGTTCGGCAAAGTATGCCAACAGGTTGTTTCCCCATTGCCAAACCGGCGCGAAAAGGCTGGAAGCTATTCGTCCATAAGCACTATACGGAGCCAGTAAGATAGCCAAAGAATTCAGCCCTGCAACCATCATGATAATGAACACTCCTAAAACGCCATACCGCAACCATTTCATTGCCGGTGAATAGCGGAAACGATTTTTCTTTTGTTTACCGGATACCCACGAAACGATGTCCTGAAACACTCCCAACGGACAGATAACGGAGCAATAGATACGCCCGAACAGGAATGTAAATACAACTAAAAACAATACGACACCTATATTCAAGGCTAATAAAGCCGGCAGAAATTGAATTTTCGCCAACCATCCGAACCATGTGTGCAATGTACCCGTAAAGTCGAGAAAAAGCAGGGTAATAAGCGTAAAGCACACAATGGCGGCTGTAAGTCTGATAGTACGTAGCATAAACTTTTTTAATTTTCAATTTATAGTAGTTATCTCTAAATGTCCAAAACAGTCAGGATTGAACCATCTGTATTTCAACGTTGCAAATTTAATCAGTGAAATTTGTTTTTCAACTATACAGATTACAGAATGTTTTACCAATTTTACTGATAAATAGAAAAGAAACGTTTAACCATATTGGGTGAAGAGCTATTTTTCTAATGTCACGACCTCTCCGATCTCCGGAATCAATACATTGAGGTAATCTTTATTCTTCATCTCTTCTGCATTCTTCAAAGGCTCGTCCCAACGATGTTTGGCTAACGCATATTTAGAATGATGTACGGTCAGGACTCTCTTCGCTTTTAAGTCTCTGGCTGTCTGCGCCATATATTGGGGCATGAGATGGATTGAGCGGAATATGGATAGCACTCAAATGTCTGAAAAAGTAT
>OGIX01001149.1_pt1 | contig 11203 bp, 6 predicted proteins | sample 1571901 | NCBI WGS metagenome assembly OGIX01 (sample SAMEA2582102, study PRJEB24529) | metagenome | biome: Human gut stool | place: China | collected 2011
GGAATTAATTTCTTCATATCTTTTATAATGTTTAGGTTATATAAAAATCACGCCCTGGTACCTTGGGGCTTTTGTTACAAACAACAAGAAATGTGTAAAAAGGTTCGTGCAAATGATTATCTTTGCGAGAAAATTAACACTCAAATGCTTATGAAACACATTCGGATACCTCTTTTCGTATGGTTCTCAATCGTGCTGCTGATCGCAGTTGCGCCCGTCTCATTGTCGGCGCAGGAATCGTTTATTCAGAAGATCGAAAAAAATAAGTCCGTCAGCGGAATAAAGTCGCTCGACACCAGCCGCTTCCCGGAAAAGTATGTAATGTACCTGACTCAGCCGCTGGATCATCGACATCCCGAAAAGGGAAGTTTCCGCCAGCGGGTGATTGTGGGACACGTCGGTTATGACCGTCCCACAGTGATTGTCACTGAAGGATATGGGGCAGGGTATGCTTTGCGCCCCACTTATCGGGAAGAACTTTCTGAATTGTTCGATGCCAATATGATCTTTGTGGAGCATCGCTACTTTCTCGAATCCACTCCCGAACCGTGCGACTGGCAATACCTGACCGCAGAGAATTCTGCCGAGGATTTGCATGCCGTGACAACCGCTTTCAAGACTTTATATCCTGGCAAATGGATCAGTACGGGGATCAGCAAGGGTGGGCAGACCTCCTTATTATACCGTGTTTTCTTCCCCGACGATGTGGATGTTTCCGTGCCTTATGTTGCTCCTCTTTGTTATGCGCGTGAAGACGGTCGGCACGAACCTTTCCTCCGCCGGGTAGGTACGGAAGCCGATAGGAAAAAAATAGAAGATTTCCAGTTGGAAGTATTGAAGCGAAAGGCTCGTTTGTTGCCCCGTTTTGAAAAAATGTGTACTGAAAAGAACTATACATTCCGCGCTCCTCTGGAAGAAATATACGATTTCTGTGTGCTGGAATATTCTTTCTCTATCTGGCAATGGGGAACGGATATCCGTAGTATACCGGAAATCTCGGCTTCTGACGATACACTGCTGGATCATTTGCTGGCAATCAGCGGACCTTCTTATTTTATAGTAGACAGCCCGACTCTTTCTTTCTTCGTGCAGGCTGCCCGCGAATTGGGGTATTATGGATACGATATCGCTCCTTTTAAACCTTACCTTTCTATAAAGACCAGCAAGGATTATCTGAGAAGACTGATGTTGCCGGAAGATATGCGGAAGATGAAATTTGATAAGACACTGAGCAATAAGATTGTGCGGTTCTTGAAGAAGAACGATCCGAAGATGATTTTTATCTATGGTCAGAATGATCCCTGGACAGCTGCCGGAGTAACCTGGCTAAAGAATAAAAAGAATATTCATGTCTTTGTAGAGCCGGGAGGCAGTCATCTTGCGCGCATCGGTACAATGTCCGAAGATCAGAAGCAGAAAGTGATGTCTCTTCTTAGAGGGTGGCTTGAAGAATGACGAAACAAGAAACGGTGAACAACCTGTAATATATGATACAGGCGGTTCACCGTTTTATTCTTCTGCAAGCCGATATTACATGTATCGGGCTGCTTGATTTAGGAATCTACCGATTCGAACAGCGGCTTCAGTACTTCCGGTATTTCCACTTTTTCAAGTGCTAATTGTCTGACCAGTTTTTTACCGCTTTGACTGAGATGGAACTGCATCAGTCTCCGGTCTTCTTCTCCTAGCGTTCTGACAATCAGTTCTTTTTCTTCCAGAATCCGGAGCATCTTTGAAGCGTGCGAGGGTGTCAGCTCCGTTCGTTTGGACAGGCTCGTGGCCGTCATATTATTGGGCGAGGCTTCTTGCAGGGCACATAATATCATCGCTTCATTTAATGATACCTGATACACTTTTTCAAATGCATCTTCAAATCTTGCCATTGCTTTGAATACATCGCGCATTACACATATTGTCTTCATATGCTACTTGTTTTTTTGTTTGTTCTTTTTCTATATAAACAGGTTGATATTTGCATTATCCGCCCGTTCCATGTATGTTGCTACTCCGCCTATTGTCACTTCGTCCAGAAGTTCTTCCTGTTTCACTCCCATGACGTCCATGGACATTTGGCAGGCGATAAATTCCACACCGTTCTCCAGAGCTTGTTGGCGTAAGGACTCCAGAGAGTCGATTCCTTTCCGGTTCATGATGTACCGCATCATTTTTCCTCCTATTCCTCCCATGCTCATTTTAGAGAGTTTCAACTTTCGGGAGCTGGAGGGGAGCATCATGCCGAACATTTTTCCAAAGATATCTTTTTCGACGTTCGGCTTATGCAGCTTCTTGATAACGTTCAGTCCCCAGAAGGTGAAAAAGATCGTTACCTTTTGTCCGGTGGCAGCTGCGCCATTAGCGAGCACAAAGGTAGCTAAAGCTTTGTCTAAGTCATCACTGAACATGATGAAAGTTTTTCCTTTGCCTTCACAGGAGGTAACAATATTGCAGGATTTAGGTTCGCCCTTTTCGATCACTACTACAGATTTTCCTCCTGCCGACTCTTTGGAAATCAACTGATTTCCTGTCGAGTTGCACCATGCGGCAGCATCACGCGGGAATCCCGGATCAGTTGAGGTAATTTCTACCCGGTCGCCGGAAACCAGCGAATCCATTGTCTTTTTCATTTTCAGAATCGGACCCGGACATTGCAGTCCGCAAGCGTCTACACGGATTGTCTTCACTGCTTCAACTGGTGAAACTGTCTTTTGAGGTTGCGCATCTGCCGGCTGTTGTATGTTTGCGTTCGGTTGTGCAGGTACTTCGTTCTCACTTTCTTCTCTCAGGATGATGGGGGCTGCGGCAGCGTGGTATGTTTTCAATCCTCCGGAAAGGTTGCGTACCTTTTCAAATCCATGCTGTACCAGAATGCGATAAGCAAGGTATCCTCTGAGGCCGACGGCACAGAATGTATAGATCATCTTGTCTTTCGGCAGTTCATCCAGTCGGTCACGCAGTTCGTCCAGCGGAATGTTCACTGCACCCGGCAGTGTATTGAGCGAGAATTCGTCAGGAGTACGTACATCCAGCAGGAAATTGTTTTCCATTTCGATATCCCTCAACTGTCTCCAATAGACGGGTTGTACTTTCCCTGTTATGATGTTTTCGGCTACGTATCCTGCAACGGCTACCGGATCTTTGGCAGAAGAGAACGGAGGGGCGTAAGCCTGCTCCACTTTCATCAGATCATAGATCGTACCTTCATGCTTGATGACAAGCGCGATTTCGTCAATTCGTTTGTCTACACCGTCATAGCCGACGATCTGTCCGCCGTACAGTTTACCTGTCTTCGGGTCGAAAGTGATTTTAATACTCATCGGCATGGCATCCGGGTAATATCCTGCGTGAGAGGACGGATGGATGGTCGAAGACATATAATTGATTTCTGCCTGCCGCAATCGTTTGCCGGGTAATCCGGTAGAAGCAACAGTCATGTCGAATACTTTTGCAATGGAAGTTCCGATGGCTCCTTCATAAGGGATGTGTGCTCCCTGAATGTTGTCTGCGACAATTCGTCCCTGACGATTGGCGGGACCAGCAAGGTAATTGAGCCACGGTTTTCCGGTGATCGGGTGGCGGAATTCGATAGCGTCACCGATGGCGTAAATCGATTCGTCCGACGTTTGCAGGTAGTCGTTGACGGCGATTCCTCCGGCTTCGCCGATCTTCAGCTCTGCGGCACGTGCCAGTGTCGTTTCCGGACGTACGCCGATGGAAAGTATAACGATGTCGGCAGAGATGGACTGTCCGTTCTTGAAGATGACTTTCAATCCTTTTCCGTCTCTTTCAAAAGAGGCTACTGCCTGCTCCAGATACAGGTTCACTCCTTTGTCCATCAAATGCTGGTGTACAAGGGATGCCATGGAGAAGTCGATGGGAGCCATCACTTGATTGCCCATTTCCACAATAGAAACTTTAGCTCCTTGTGCGTGCAGGTTCTCTGCCATTTCCAGCCCGATAAATCCGGCTCCGATGACAACAGCCTTTCGGGGAGCATGACTGTTGATATATTCTTTGATTCGGTCTGTGTCGGCTACATTCCTGAGTGTGAAGATTCCGTTCAGGTCGATTCCCGGCAGGGGAGGACGTACAGGGGAGGCTCCGGTCGATATCAGTAATTTGTCGTAGCTTTCCTCGTAAGTGTCTCCGCTACTTTGTCTTACCGTTACTGTTTTTCTCTTCCGGTCGATGAAGATTACTTCATTTTCAGTTCGTACGTCTACACGAAAGCGCGTAGAAAATGCTTCGGGCGTCTGTACAAACAGTTTTTCCCGTTCTTTGATCACGCCTCCGATGTAATACGGCAGTCCGCAATTGGCATAAGAGATATACTTTCCTTTTTCTAAAAGGATGATTTCAGCTGCTTCGTTTGTGCGTCTGATCCGGGCAGCAGTGGTAGCTCCTCCGGCAACGCCTCCAATAATAATGATCTTCATAAGTTTGTTGCGTAAATAGTTTCCTATGGAAATAACAATAAAGTAGGGAGAATTGTTCTCGGATCATAGAAAAAAGACTTATATTTGCGCACCCTGTTTGTCTTTCTTCATTTTTTATAAATTAATTATGAGTAAAATTCTTATCATTGACGATGAGGTTCAGATTCGTAGCCTGTTGGCTCGTATGCTCGGACTGGAGGGTTATGAGGTGTGTCAGGCAGGTGATTGCAAGGCAGCTATCAGGCAGTTGGAAATTCAACAGCCGGATGTGGCTTTGTGTGATGTCTTTCTTCCCGATGGAAACGGGGTCGATCTGGTGTTGAACATTAAAAAGACAGCTCCGAATGTGGAAGTCATTCTTCTTACCGCTCACGGTAATATACCCGACGGAGTGCAGGCAATCAAGAACGGTGCATTTGATTATATAACCAAAGGGGACGATAATAATAAGATTATCCCTCTGATCAGTCGTGCCGTTGAGAAGGCTAAGATGAATGTCCGGTTAGAGAAACTGGAAAAGAAAGTCAGTCAGCTATATTCTTTTGATTCCATTCTGGGAGAATCGAAAGTGCTGAAAGAAGCTGTTATGCTGGCACAGAAGGTTTCGGTGACTGATGTTCCGGTGTTGTTGACCGGAGAAACGGGGACCGGAAAAGAAGTATTTGCACAAGCCATACATTATAATAGTAAGCGGAGCAAACAGAGCTTTGTTGCCGTGAACTGTTCGTCTTTCAGTAAGGAACTGCTGGAGAGTGAAATGTTCGGGCATAAAGCCGGGTCCTTCACCGGAGCTTTGAAGGACAAGAAAGGACTCTTCGAAGAAGCCAACAACGGTACGATCTTTTTGGATGAAATCGGAGAAATGGCTTTTGAACTACAGGCCAAATTGCTGCGTATTCTCGAAACAGGCGAATATATAAAGATAGGAGATACGAAACCGACGCACGTGAATGTTCGTATTATTGCTGCTACCAACCGCAATCTGACAGAGGAAATCAAAGCGGGACGTTTCCGTGAAGACCTGTTTTATCGTCTTTCGGTATTTCAGGTACATCTGCCGGCACTTCGCGAACGTACCGGTGATATCAGAATTCTTGCCACTGCCTTTGCAAAGAGCTTTTCCGAGAAACTTTCGTATACGGTCAATGAGATGACTCCTGCTTTTCTTCATGCGTTGGAACAGCAACCCTGGAAAGGAAATATCCGTGAATTGCGGAATGTGATAGAACGGAGTCTGATTGTCTGCGAAGGCGGGCATCTGGATGTGTGCGATCTTCCGTTGGAGATTCAGAATACTCATTATGAATGTTCGGATGATAATATCGGTAGTTTTGAACTGGCTGCTATGGAACGAAGGCATATTGCCCGCGTCCTGGAATATACGAAAGGCAACAAGACGGAAACTGCCCGCTTGCTGAAGATCGGTCTTACCACTTTGTACAGGAAGATAGAGGAATACAAAATATAATAATATGACTATCTGATTTCTTTTTTAGGGGTATATGAGCGATTAATCGTTCATATACTGATCTGTAATGTGAAAAAGAAATAGAAGATATGAATATTTGGAAGACTACACTGTTACTTGTTTTATTATTTACTGGTATCACCGTTCATGCACAAAAAGTAAAAATTTCATTGAATAGTGATGGAAATCTGACGATATGGAAAGTGAAAGCTCAGGCAGAAATTGAGCATCCTTCTGATATGATGACTACCCGATATGACACGAGGGATTGGGTCAAAGCAACTGTGCCGGGAACGGTGTTTGGTTCGTATGTATTAGAAGGACTGGAGCCTGATCCGAATTTTGCTGATAATGCGTATAAAGTCGATAAAGCAAAATATGACCGTAACTTCTGGTATCGTACAGAGTTTAATTCGCCGGAGGTGGAAAACGGAGAAAGGGTATGGCTAAATTTTGAAGGGGTTAACCGTAAAGGAGAAATATTTTTTAATGGGACGCGTCTCGGGTTGCTTGATGGATTTATGCATCGGGGGAATTTCGATATAACCGATTTGCTGTCAAAAAACGGTAAGAATGTGCTTGCCGTCCTTGTGCATTGGGTAGGCACTCCGGTTCCCAATTATGCAAGTCCTACTTATATGTCATGTGCCGGCTGGGATTGGATGCCTTATGTTCCCGGTCTTTTGACTGGTATTACTGACGACGTCTATTTGACAAAAACCGGCGAAGTGTCTATCGTCGATCCTTGGATACGTTCGAAAGTTCCTTCTAAAAACAAAGCGGTTTTAAGCTTGCAGTTGGAACTACGGAATCATACAGATATAGAGCAGAAAGGAGTGTTGAAAGGTATCATTCAGCCGGGCAACATTGAATTTACCGAAGATTTGGTAATTGAGGCAGGCAAACAGCGGACTTTTCTTCTGGATGATAGCAAGTTCAGTCAATTTATAATTCAGAATCCTGCTTTGTGGTGGCCTAATGGTTACGGACAGCCAAATCTTTATACCTGCGAACTGACTTATATAGTGAATGGTAAGGCTTCTGATAAACAGAATATTACATTTGGTATTCGTGAATACGGTTCCGAGCTGGTTGACGGTGTGCTTCATCTTAAAATAAATGGTGAACCTGTTTATATAAAAGGAGGAAACTGGGGAATGAGCGAATATATGTTGCGTTGTCGGGGTGAAGAATATGATCTTAAATTGAAACTTCACAATGAGATGCATTTTAATATGATACGCAATTGGATCGGTTCTGTTACGGATGATGAGTTTTATGAAGCTTGCGATAAATACGGCATTATGGTGTGGGACGACTTCTGGTTAAATTCAAACTCGAATCTTCCGGATGATGTTTTTGCTTTCAATATGAATGCAGTGGAAAAGATCAAGCGTTTGCGTAATCATGCTTGTATTGCAGTATGGTGTGGTGATAATGAGGGGTATCCGTTACCGCCTCTTAATAAGTGGCTGGAGGAAGACGTTAGAACATACGATGGGGGTGATCGGGCCTATCATGCCAATTCCCATAGTGACGGCCTTTCCGGGAGTGGACCTTGGACTAACTCTCATCCTAACTGGTATTTTACCAAAGCCCCTTATGGATATGGTGCCAATATAACCAAAGGATGGGGATTCCGTACAGAAATAGGTACAGCTGTCTTTACTACTTTCGATAGCTTTAAGAAATTTATGCCCGAAAAAGATTGGTGGCCACGTAATGAAATGTGGGACAAGCATTTCTTTGGCAATTCGGCGGGGAACGCCAGTCCCGACAAATATTTCTCTACCGTAGAGTTCAATTATGGTAAAGCGAAAGGTATTGAAGATTTTTGCCGGAAAGCTCAATTAGTGAATGTTGAGGTGAATAAAGCGATGTACGAAGGCTTTCAACATCATATTTGGGAAGATGCTTCCGGCATATTGACTTGGATGGGGCAGTCGGCTTATCCTTCATTGGTATGGCAAACCTATGATTATTATTATGACTTGACCGGGGCTTACTGGGGAATCAGAAAGGCGTGTGAACCGGTTCATATTCAGTGGAGTTATGCTGATAATAGTGTAAAAGTGATCAATACTACTTTGAAAGAGCAGAAAGGACTTACGGCTACAGGTAAAGTCTATAATTTGGATGGGAAAGAAATGGGGCGTTATAGCCAGTCTGTAGTTTTGGATGCCGCCGCTAATAAGGATTCCTATTGTTTCCATCTGAATTTTACAACAGACAACCTTGCTTTCGGTAAGAAAGCGGTTGCTTCCTCCATTTCGGCAGATGCCGGAGAACCAAGTGCCGCGATTGATGCCAGTGATGGCAGTCGTTGGGCGAGTGAACCCCGTGATGAAGAATGGATTTATGTTGATCTGGGTGAACCTACTGAAATAGCCTCTGTCATATTGAACTGGGAGGCTGCTCATGCAAAAGCTTATAAACTGTTGATTTCGGATGATGCAATAAACTGGAAAGAAATTTATATCAATGAGGACTCTAAAGGCGGTGTCGAAGAGATTAAGATAAAACCTGTTCGTACTCGTTATGTGAAAATGCAAGGGTTGAAACAGGCTACTATGTGGGGATATTCACTTTATGAATTTGAATTATATGGTAGAAAAAAGAAGCCAACGGATTTGACTCCTGTGCATTTCATCAAGTTGGAACTGAACGATGAAAACGGGCAACTGCTTTCTGATAACTTTTATTGGCGTTCCAATAAACCGGGAGACTATAAAGCATTGAATAATTTGCCGAAAGCCAAATTGCGTACAACATCAAGCTTAGTGGATAGTAATGGTAAGAAAGTGATTAAAGCAAAGATTGAAAATGTAGGATCATCAGTCGCTTTTGCTATTCACGTACAGGCTATTCGCTCTTCTGATGGTGAGCGTATATTACCTGCTCTGATGAATGATAATTATTTCACATTGTTGAAAGGAGAGTCTAAAGATATTGAAATAGAATTTGATTCGGATTTGTTGCCTGATGGTAATTATAGTTTAAGTGTGATTCCTTATAATAAATAATATCGGGCGGACATTTCTTTAAATGAGGTAAACACGGTTGTAGCAACATCGGTTTTATGACTTGGTTTTACCAGTCTTTGTGTTTGTCTATGATTTTTCAAATGTAGTCGTGATTCATCATAAACTTTAAGAAAAGTTTACTGATGAATCCGCTACATTAAAATGCTTCATAGAATTGTGCGGATGCCGACAGCATCAGGAGTAAACTATGATAATGCCGCAATGCCTGTCCCTATCAGGTTTGCGTTATTCATACTTTTTATATCCACTTCAATATCTTCCAGGCCGAATAACTGAAGTAGTTCTCTCAGTTTTTCCATAACGAGAATGTTATAGTTTTTATCCTTCCTGTTTTCACTCCAGAAAAGACTGCCTTCGGCTACCAGGCAAACCTTTCGTATATCCTTATTATAGGATTTCAGTAACATGATAAGCCCGGTCAGTGAGGCGGCAACCAATTGTGCGGATCTGCCATAAATCCATTGTGCTACCTGTACATATACATCCTTGTAGATGTCCGGGTAATTCATAATGGAAGTCAGTTTCTGTGCGTCGAATTTCTCTTCGAATTCTTCCAGCGGAAAGGCTGTTTTCAGTATATCTCCCAGATACATACCGGATACCGCTTTCTCAAAACGTTGCTTTCCCGGATTACCGGAAATAGCGTCAACGGTATCATCTACCGCAGTCAGAAAGGGTGGATGGAAATTGCCTGATTCCAGATTGACAGGAATCAATCCCTGTGCATTGCATGACTGATCTAGTTTTTCAATTTTATCGGCAGGGATAAAAGTTGCCATATTGGTTCCTGTCCCTACGATGAGGCCGATATATGCATCATAACTATTGTCTGTGAGACCGGCGAATAAACTGGCTATAGTATCATTTACTACCTTGATGCCTGTAAACTTAATTTTGTTTCTTTCATTCAGATAGTCGAGTAAAGGTTTTCCGATAAATTCTCCAACCATTTCTTTGATATCTACTCCTTTTGTCCAGCGTAACAGTTTGGCGTCTCCACCCGGTACGGACTCGGCCGGATAAGAAAAACAATAACCGATAGGCATTTCTTCCTCACGTTTGATTCCTATAATCATATCGGCCAATTCTTTGAATAACTCTTCGCGGGTATATCCGACGGACTTCATAATTGACATATCTTTTTTCCAACCATTGTTCGGGTGAACGGCTGGTGTTTCCCTGTCGAAATCTACGATTGCCACCCGATAATTGGTTCCTCCCAGGTCAAGTACCAGTGACTTTCCTTTAATATGGGTTGTTTTTGGAGTAATGAAAGTAGGAATGCATTGTATCTCTGCATTTTCCGTTTTTAACCCTTCTTCTGTTTTATCCCGAAATGAGCATACAATTGCTTTGAGCTGTTCATTATCTAACTTAAAAATGTTTTTTTCCATGACATTGACTTTTTAGAGTATAAAATATCCTTGTCTTTGAATAACAACTGAAGGTGGATTTTGCTCGGAAATGCCCAATCTTTATTTGTCTGTATTTGATAATTATGTATTTGTTTTTTCAATTAATAAAAACTATATTTGTTTGAAAAATAATTTGATACATGAAAGAGCGGTCTCCAGTTAAAAAGAATATACTAAAATTGATTCCTTTTATAGAAATTATTGCAGGAGTCATTTTTCTCTGTTTGGAGATTCATGACTATCGTACTTTGTATTCTATGGCCGAAGCTGATGCACTGTATGGGGGGCTTGCTGATTTTTGTAAGTATAAAGAGAATGTGTTTTGTCCGGCATTTTTCTGGATAATTGTTATACTGACAGGACTCAGTTATTGGAAAAATAAAAAGATATATTGGATTTTAACGCAGGCATTGGTGTTTATGGTCTTTTTTAGAGCTATGTTTCCGTTTTATGCCATTTTTATAGAGTTAAATCCAGTAGTCTTTTATATTCTTCCACTTTTGTACTCTACAGTATTCTTTGTGGTAGAAAGAAAGTTGTTTAAAATCAAGCAAATAGATTCTGTTGATATTACAGTTAAAACAAAAATCACGGGGATCGGAATAGGTATCTTATGTACTATCATTTATTTCCTGTTCTTTTTGACCGTTTTTTGCTTAATATGATAGCCGTCTATATTTATTTTTCCACAGTGATTTGATAGCCGTTTTGCTCTCATGCCCTAACAGTTCGTCTGTATCCCTTTATTCATCGATGTTTTAGCAGTTAGAGATCCAATGGTAGTAGAGTGAGAGCAAGTGTTTGCTCTCACTCTTCCATGTATCATTATCTGTCATTTGTTTG
>OGIX01001152.1_pt1 | contig 11162 bp, 24 predicted proteins | sample 1571901 | NCBI WGS metagenome assembly OGIX01 (sample SAMEA2582102, study PRJEB24529) | metagenome | biome: Human gut stool | place: China | collected 2011
AGCGCTTGCATGGCATGCAAGAGGTCAGCGGTTCGATCCCGCTATTCTCCACCAATCAAGAGCAAAACGAACACGAAGTCACTATTCAAATGGTAGGCAACGTGTTCGTTTTGTTTTGTGAGATTCCGAGCGTTTAAGCAAGTTCTAGTCAAGATTGCGCAAATAAAAATGCCCGCACTTTCCGTTTCGGATTGTGCGGGCATTTTTCGTTTTTGTGTTAGAATTTTCCGAAATACGGAAAATCTTGCCGAAATAGAGGGTTTCTTGCCAAAATGCAGACAAGCCGACCATGAATCGGCTAAAATCAGCAACAAAGGAGACCAAAGGCTATGATTAGGATTTTGCTGTCAACCCGCCTTGGCGAACGGCGGATGACACAGAGCGAACTTGCTCGTGCTACCGGGATTCGCAGTCAGACCATCAATGAGTTGTACCACGACTTTGCAGAGCGTGTGAGTCTGGATGATCTCGACCTTATCTGTGAGGCTTTGGACTGCAGCCTTGATGACCTCATCGTGCGAGAGCCCAATCCTGAGCGCCGGGTCAAAGAAGTGCGACACATCCCCCAGACCGTGAGCAAGTCTCGCAAGAAATAACCCTTCTCCTGCCCGGATGCGTTATGCGTCCGGGCTTTTTCATACATCCGTGCCGTCCGGGAAACGGAAACTGACAACCAGCTCGGCACCGAGAGCTGCTGCAATCTGTTCCAGCTCGTCATACTTGAACTTTCCGGTCTTCATCCGCTGGTTGAATGCCTGTGGCGTGGTTCCAATCTGCCGGGCAAGCTCGGCTTCTTTCATTTTAGCTACAGCCGCAGCCATTTTGATTTTCGTGGAGAAATCCATACTTATCACCTCAGCTTCATTATATAGGCTTTCCTTTATTCTGTCAAGAAAAAAATTGAAAAATTTAGGAAAATCTTAAAGAAAAACCTTGACAACGTAAAGGAAATCCTGTATAATAAAGACGTAAGGCAGAGAGCGAAAGCCCCTTACAGAAAGGAGTGAGGTGAATGGAAGACATGAACGTAACCAAGGCGTTGCTCAAAGCAATCCTCGAACTCATCGAGAAGTGCGACACGCTGGAAGAGCTCAGAGAGAGCGTCAAGAAAATCATGGAAGAATAAAAAAAAGAAGACCAGCCACCGTCCAAAGCAACTGATCTTCAACACCGAAACAACGGCGAGCCGGGAGCCTTACCCCGGCCGCCCTCTATTTTATCAGAGTAAGGCCAGAAAGACAAGAGGGTAACGCAATGAAGTACATTGATATCAACCGCAAGTTCACCGCCGCAGTCAGCAGCTACATGATGCAGGGCTACACGCTCAACAGCAGTACGATGGGCGGCAGCCAGGGTGAGGTCGCTCACATCGACCTCACCAACGGCACCGAGATCATCCGGGTGCTGCTCAAAGGTTTCAGCGATTACACGGAGATGGTCGCCGATGGCGGAATTGAGCTGATTGTTGGTCGGGTCACGGATGACGTTCACCCGAACAAGGCCAATGAGTACCGCACTGTATGGAACGACCGTCTGGAAGTTATCTCCAGCGAGAAGTTCTACAAGCTGAGCGGCCATCGGGATGACGAGCCGTTCTACGGCACCGAGGACGAGGCCAAGGCCGCCACGGAGAAGCGGTTCAGCCGCTACGCCAACCGGGACACCTACCGCAAGCCGGAGGACATCACCGCAAAGGCTGCCCCAATCGTCAAGCGGTACATCCACGAGCAGTTCGGTGTCCGCCGTGTGAAGATGGAGGATATCAAGGTGACCAAGCACAAGGGCGTGGTCACCGTCACCTACCACAAGCACGTTGCCCAGCTGCACTAAGGAGGATAACGCGATGAAGAATCTGACAATCACCTACGACACCCTGCAGAACGGCGAAAGCGGCGAGGCATGTGTGAGCATCCCGATGGAAGACGAACAGGCAGAGAGAATCAAAGCTGCCTTTGAGGGATCGGGGATCATCTCCAAGCGGGAGGCGTTCGACCTCCGAGATGCGGTAAACGGATTCGTGAAGTTCTGCGAACGTGCCAGAGGTCTGGAATATGTGTCCGACAGCATCAAGACAGTTGAGGTCAAGGAGGTCTGAACCATGAAAAAATCTGAAATGCGTTCCGCACTTGAGCGGCTAAATCAGCGGCTGGATAACCAGTGGGCATACGCCCGGTCTGATGCCGAGATGGACATTGCTGCCGGCCGTGCCGAGTACAACGATGACGGAGAGAGGCTGCCTACCGAGCCGGAGATCAGCTACTACGGCATGATTGCCGCATTTGAAACGCTCGGCGGCGAATGGAAACGCAACGCCGATGGCCGCCACTGGCTGTGCCTTGGCGGAATCGTGGCAAGCACCCAGAGCAAGTGATTTTGAAAGCTGTGCTATCTGGCTATACGGGCGTTCGGAGGATATGACGATGAAACTTTACAAATATTCCGGCACCATCGAAGAGTTTGCCTTTGAGCGTGGCCGAATCTCCTACATCAAACTCTTTGATGTGACCGACTTCGACAAAGCACCAACCAGACTGGAAGTCTTCGGTGCGCTCGGCAAGTACATTGAGGCCATCGAGGGAACCGATGCCGAAGAGCGGTACATCAAGAGTGATTGGTACTTTGACAGCAACCTGTATCTGCGCCGCATTGAAGTCCCTGGCGTGGGCGATTGGCCGGCAAAGATTATCACCCAGTCGCCTGACGACATCGACCAGCTGGAGATCTTCGGCCAGCAGGACTACATCAAGACCAGCAAGCCGGAATCCATGTCCCGCGAGGAATTTTGCCGCTTGGTCGACTGGGAACGTGAAAATATGAATTGACGAGGGATTAAACAATGACAGACGAAAAGATTATTGCCAGGATGCAGGCCGATCAGGAGCAGGGCTGGCCGCTGTGTCCCCGCTGCGGCGAGAGGATGCCGGACAAGCTACCCCATGGCGCATTGAGCCGCCATGCGAAAGGCGTGTACATCTGCGAGGCCTGCGGCACCGATGAGGCCCTCCGGGACTGGGGCGGAAACGTCAAATCTCTGTCTGACTGGGTTCTGGTTCGCGTATACAATGGAAATCTTCGGAGGTAATCGATATGGAAGAAATGCTCCTATCCCTGAATGGACCGTGGTCAAATGCAGCCTGCATCGGCTACTGCGCCATGGCAATGCGCAACGCTGGTTTGAGTGAAAAGACGCAACGCAAAGTCCTTGACGAGCTGACCCGGTGCTTTGACGATGTGAGCGTTGAAGATGCTGCGCAGATGAAGTTCTAAGAAAACAAAAAATCCCCCTGCGCTGGCCCGTAAAGGTCAATGCAGGGGGATTTTTTTGTGTCAGCTTGTACTTTACGACAACGGCGATAATAGCCGCTCCCAACAGGCCGAAGGGCAGCTCTGCCCAGTGGCCGCAGCTACTGCACTGACGAAAAGCGAGCGACAACAAGGGTGCAACGAAGGGCAAAAACAAACTGATACAACTAATACAAAATAGACAAAAAAGCAAAGCAAAGTTTGGTGGCTATGCCTGTATCAGCTGTATTAGTTTTGTGGTATAATAATGGTGTCAAAAGGAATGCAAAAACAACGCAGGAGGAGCAAAAATGAAATACTCTTGGAATACAGCCCGTGGCGCAAAAATCGACCTCGACGTTGACAAAAAGGTTGTCACCGAAGAAACCATCTGGAGTGATGGCAACGAGGTCACCGTGCTGTGCCACAAATGGCAGTACACCATCAATTCCCTGCTGGTGAATGGGCAGGAGATGAAGGAGGGTGCCTACAAGCAGCAGATCGGGCGTTGGCCGGAGAACGTGCATTACGCTTTCGGCGTGTATGTGATGGCCAATGGCAAAAAGCAGCAGGCATTCGTCGAGATCCCTGACGAGATCGAAAGCGAAATCTACGGCGAAGAGCGGGCCTATCAGAAAGCAAAAGTCGAAAAAGAGCTTGCTGTTGGCGAAGAACATGAAAAGCATTACAACGCCGTGATGGATATGCTGAACAAGTAACGAGTAGGAGGACACTATGGAAAACAACACCATCCGTAATCTCGGCAAGCTGTACCACTTGCTGGACGAAGCCTGCACCCCTGACCATGTAAATCAGGCAGACCTTGACAACGCAGCGAGATTCCCTGTGCGTGGCGTGACGATGAAGATTGCGCTGGCGCACAAACTCCATAAAATGACCCCGGAGCTTGACAATGCCTGCTCCTACGCCCTGAAGGACGTTGACATTGAGGATACAGAGAAAAGCTATTCGCTTAAGGCGTTGCCGATGGAACAGCAAGGGTTGTTCGTGATTGGGTATAACTCGCCCGATTACAAGACGCTTGGCGTGTCTGCCGTCAAAATCAAGGCAACCAGAGAAAGCGCAGGATTAACCATCAGGGCCTTGGCAGAAAAAACCGGGCTATCCACTGCAACCATTCAACATGCAGAGTCCGGCAAGGCAGTCTCGAGAGTGTCTACCCTCAAAAAGATCGCAGCCGCTTGCGGCGTTACCATCGCTGATTTACAGGGATGAGCCGCATGATATAGCCGCCATGCGAATATCGAGCGGTTTCAGGGCGATTGCATCCTCCATGCGTGGCGTATCTTCCCGGAAACGCTTGGTGCAAAGTTATAAGGGATGGAGCCTTGCCGGGCTTCCATGTCCCCAAAAATAAAAAATCCCCCGATGCTCCAAACGGAGCACCGGGGGATTTGCTTATCCAAGCCTTTTATCAATGCCTTTCAGCCGGCAGCCTATCGCTGCTCATAGTCTTACTCCTTACTCAAATCGACTTTCTCAATTTCAGCACGGACTTCGAGCGCATGGAGATAATTTCCCATAGCCGTTTTCTGCTCTTTCAAAAGAGCCAAAGAGCAGGAAGGCGTAAAACTCAAAGTCCCGGCCTCATACAGGATAGTCATGCGGTGCAGCTTTTCGTAACGGATTTTTGCCTGAAAATACTCTGCGCGAAAACGCTCCTTGTAATCGCTGCTGAGCATCATTTCTACGGTACTTCTTAAATCCATGTGTTATGCCTCCTTACTGCTTTTGCAGCGCCGCCTTTGCCCGGTCAAAGAAAAACTGGATGACCGCGCCGATGGTCTCATCGGTGATGGCCCAGCTGATGAGCCTGCCGTATTTGCTGGTACTCAGGGTGACGCGAAGCATCTTGACGACCCACGCCTTGCGCTCTGCGCCTCTCTTGGTGCCCTGAATCTCGTGCTCCGCCTGCTCTATCAGGTCGAGCACAGTGCCCTTGACGGCTGCGCCATAGCCCAGCCGGACGCAGCCCAGGGCGTAAAAGATAAAGCCGCCCAGCATGAGAACGGCCGCCACCGGGGCGGGAATGACGCCCAAAATGTTATTGATCGTTGCCATGTATTACTCTCCTCTCTCTTTTTCGAGGTCTGCAATGCGGTGGTTTGCCACTTTGATCTGTTCTTCCATCACCGGGACGCGCTGGGCAAAGTTGTTGTGCATTCGCACCTCCCGGGTCAGCTCTTCCAGCTTGGTTTCGGCCACAGCCTGCTGCTTGTCCAGCTTGGCGTCCATGCTCTGGGCGGTGCGGTTGTTGGAGACGATCGCGCCGATCAGGCTCAGACCGCCGGTGATAATGGCTACGATGATTGCTTCGCTCATGCGCCCTCCCGAAGACGGGTCAGGCCCTTCTTGCGGATAATTTTCGGGTAGTTGACGGTCGTGACGTCGAGGTCCACCGGCCCGTTGATGCCCGGCACGCTGCCCTTGCTGGTGTGTTGGTGGGCGTTGTACTTGAACCGCACCTTCGGGGTCTTGCCTGTGTAGTCAGCCAGCCATACATCCCACCGCCCTGACAGCCTTGCCATATCCAGATGGGCGTTGGCGTAGCTCGTGTAGGTGTAGAGCTGGGCGAAGAAGCCCATCTTCTCGATCTGCTCCAGATGGTAGGCTGCCAGATTGGATAAGTCCCCATAGGGCATCCCGACAAGATTCAGCGATTCCAGATCCACCGCCACTGGCAAAGTCAGCGCCTTGCCCCGCAGCGCCTGCCGCAGCAGGGCAAGCTCTGCGTCGGCCATCGCCTCACTGGTGGCATTGGTGTAGTAGTAGACGCCCACGTCCAGACCGGCAGCTTTGGCGTTGCGGTAGTTGGACTCAAAGGTGGTGTCGATATACAGGCCGTGTGCCCGCTTGGAGAGCTTGCGGTTGGTGCTCACCGCCCTGAGCATTGCTCCCTTGTAGCCCGCCGCTGCCACCTGCGCCCAGTCGATGAGGCCCTGATACCGGCTCACGTCGATGTACCGGTAGGGCGGGCCGCCCTCCCAGCCGGCGACAGCCTCTGCCTTGGGGGCTTGGGGCGCAGGCTCAGATTCGCCGGTGTCCCGCTCGTCCCCCGGGCCAAAGATGGCCCGCACCAGCTTTTCCAGCAGCTCCAGCAGTTTACTCATTGTAGTCCTCCCCCGTGATCTCCTTGTACTGCTCTGCGGTGATCTCGCCGTCGGCCACCCGCTTGGCCAGCTCCGCTTTGACTCCGGCATGGCGGCGTGCGGGCATCTCTGCCCACGTCTTAGTACCGGCGATGAGCCGGTTCGCCCAGATTTTGTCCATTTTGATGTCCTCCTTATTTGTTGACGGCGGCATCCAGCTCGCACAGCGAGTCCTCGACAGCCGCCAGCCGCTCCTGTGATTCCATGTCCTGCTCACACAGGGCGTTCTCGATCTCCGCCACGAGGCCGGGCAGCTCCCTGAGCTTCTGCTCCTCTGCCAGCTTCCGGTGGAGCTCTTTCAGGCTCCTTTCTGTTTTGTTCAGACTCATCCGATCACACCTCCGATCATGGTGATATTGCCGCCGACGCCGCTTTCGCCCCGGGTGATCGTCACCTTGTAGTTAAAGGCCGCTCCCTTGGCGGCGGTCTTGTTGGTAAAGGCGTGGTGTGCAAAGGCCCGGCTCTCGCCGCGCTGGATGTCGGTGCAGTTCTCCCACACGGGAGCATCGTCCCGTGCGTTGTTGCTCAGCTCCACGCTGAGGCTCATATCTGCCGGGAAACTGCCCTCCAGTGTCATAGCAGCCACCGTAATGGTGTCGTCCGCCGTCAGGGGCTGGGCCAGCGAGAGGACGGCACTTGTCACATTTTTGGTAAAGGTAGCGATCCAGTCCGTTGTGGTCTTTCCGTCGTCCGCTTCCAGCACCAATGTGTTCTCTCCGTTGAGGATCTGCTGGAACAGGGCTTTCTCGCTTAGGCACTGTACCGTGAGTTCGGTGCCGGAGGCCACGTTCTCACGGACGGCCAGCGCCACGCCGTTCACCTTTTCGGTGATGGGCATGGGGTCTCCGTCGCCGTCGGTCACGGTGTAGGACAGAGTAAACGGCTCGTTCTTCTCTCCCAGCGCCGCGCCGCTCTCGCCCGCATCGGAAGTGATCTCCGGCGGCTGGTTCGCAGAGGCGAAGCCGTCCTTGTCGATGTATAACGTCTCCGGCAGGGTGAAACAGGGCAGATAACCGTAAGAGGCACCGTATGCACTTCCGGTTGAAAAAACGCCCCAGTCGGAGTTGCTTATGCTTCTAAGATATAAACCATTCGCATAGTAGTAATCTTTACTTCCATCATCATCTCTATCATAGCCACTCTCAGTGTTGCTATCGTATTTCGCCGGGCAGCTCATGGCCGTGTAGCCGTCCGCGCTCTGGGCCAGCAGCATCCACAGCCCCTGCCGGGCGGCAGTAAAGCGTCGGTCGATGGTCACTTCCCGGCTCTCGTCCAGCAGCACCGGCTGGGGCAGCGTGCCGCCCTCCTGCTCGATGTGCAGGGTCACGGCCATCCCGCTCCACTCCTCCGGCAGCGCGAAGCTCAGGCTCTCCACGCCCGCCGTTCCTACGCCGCCCAGATGCAGCACCCCCGGCTCGGCCCGCCAGCCCATCCCGCCGAATCGGTCTTTGATGATCCTTACTTTCACTCTGAGGCTCCTTCCTTTGAGAAAGGCTCCCCTCGCCAGGGGAGCTGCTTTGCAGCGCCGCCGTCAGGCGGACTGCAAAGCTGAGAGGTTCCCTTCCGGTCCGCTGCCGTTTCTAAATGCCTCTTCTTCTCCAGCCTACCACGTCCCCTGCTTCAAAACTACTGCGGACATACAAAAAGAACGAGCACCCCGGCTCACAGCCAGAGTGCTCGTTCTTTTTCAAAATTGGTTTAGAATATCGTGGTGTCCGATGTCCAGCAGCAGTATGATGGTGTCTCCATCGTATTGCCATATGACCCGAACATCCATATTGACACTGAATTCGAACAGGTCTGTTGTTCCCTGTATCCGCTTTGTTCGCAGTGACGGGTAAAGCGGATCTTGCATCAGCAGTTCCAGCTTCTTTTTCAGCTGTGTCCGCTCTGCTGCCGACAGCCGTTTCACGTTCTTGACGAACCGCTTGGTAAATGTGATCTTGTACGCCATCAGCTCACTCCATCCAACATCTCAAACAGCTCGTCAACGGTATCAAAGACCGGCTGTTCACCGGCTGCGATCTTCGCCTTTGTTTCATTGATCTCGCTGCGCAGCTCGTCCAGATACTTCTTGGGGTACACGGCCACCGGCATGATCTGGATGGTTCCGTCTTTTTCCACGATTTCCAGCTTGTCGCCCTCGTGCAGGCCCAGCCGTGCCACGATGTCCTTCGGGATAGTGATCTGCGACTTGGTCCTCAGCTCTGTCAGCATATCTGTCAGCTCCTTTGCATCGTTGGATTTTCCAACTTTCTTACCATCAGTATACGCCAACTGAGCCGAAATATCAAGTCATTCTTATTTCACCCCCTCCCACCAATTTCTCTCGTCCTTCGCCTTCTCCGCCTTTTTGTCCGCAGCGCTCACCCACTGCGCAAAGTCCTTTTCCTCGTACAGGGGCTTTTCCTCTGCGTCCTCGAGGGCCAGCAGCTTCTTCTCCAGCTTCTCCCGGTCCCGGTCGCTTCCGGCCAGATACTCCTCCTTCACGCTCTCCGTGATCTTGCTCTTGATGCTGCCCTTGTCCTTGCCTGCGGTCATCAGTCGGCCGATCTCGGCCTGCACGTCCTTCGCCCGGCCATTTTCCACTTCGTCCAGAAGGTCAGCGTACACGCTGGCATCCTTGTCCCGGCCCTTTTCGGCCAGCAGCAGCTCGTTGGCCCTCTCGTTCACAGCGCCGGTCACCACGTTGGCCAGCTCCGTCCGCCGGGCAGAGTCTTTGCTTCCCACGTCCAGTCCGTCCAGCAGCTTCTTGAAGGCCGCTTGCCGCGCCGTCTCCGCCGCTTTCTCCTTGCCTGCGTTCTGGGCCTTGGCCGCTTCCAGAATATCTTCGTCGTACTTCTTCAGCCGGGTCTTGAGCTGGCTGTCCACCTTGTCCGTCTTGTTCATCTGTTCCAGCTTCTTCATCGCCGCAGCAGCCTCTTCGCTGTCCCCGCTCTGGATGGCGTTGTACAGCCGGTCGTACTGCCCGGTGGCCGAAGAGGGCGCAGAGTTAAACTCGTCCAGTGCAGCACAAAGCGGGTCTTCTTCCCGAAATACGGTGGTCGTGTCCCTGCTCTCCTCTTCCACAGGAGCGCAGGGCTTTTTGCTTTCGTTGTCCATCTTTTTCTCCTTTCTCACGCACTCTTCGGCGGGTCAGCGGTCAATCCCGAAAAGCTCATTCGGAGTTACGCCCAGCGCTTTGCAAATTGGCACGACGTCCTCCGATGTCATCTTCTTCCGTCCGCGAAGAAGAGCATTGAATTTTTTCGGGTCATAGCCTGCTGCCCTTGCAACCGCTGATTGCTTCAAGCATTTTTCATCAATGATTTTATAAATCATCTCAGTTGCACTCATTCTGCACGCTCCTTTCATGTACAAGTTTCTTGGACATTTTTACAATAGCACAGGATTCTTGTTTAGTCAAGAGCTTTGTTCAATTTTCTTGAACTTTCATCTTGACTTTTCAAGACGTGGCCTTTATACTTGCACCAGAACGAGATTTTTTAAGGAGGCGCTTCAAATGTCTTTTGCTTCTCGGCTCCGACAGGCGCGTGAACAGGCTGGATTTACTCAGCAGGATTTAGCCAAGAAACTTGGTGTGACCAAAAACGCCATCAGCAACTATGAGAATGGTGTAAGCAGTCCAAAGTGGGAAATTCTGGTGGAAATTTTTGATATTCTTCACGTTGACCCCAATTTCCTGTATCAGGATGATTTTTCGTCCGAGCTTGCCGAAGCTCACGTCCTCACTCCCCAGCAGTCCACTCTTTTAGCAGCCTTCGACCAGCTCAACGAGGAAGGCCAGGTCAAGGCGGTGGAGTATGTCGAAGACCTCGTCCTCACCGGACGTTATAAAAAATGTCCTGCGTCTGGCTTGGGCGCAAAGGAAGCATAAAAAATAGCCGCTCTGGCTAAACCAAAGCGGCCGATCAGTATATGGAGAATTTATCATGGACAGTTATGAACAGCGTATACGCTCCTCAAGAAAACTCGCAATAAGCCGACTTGAGTCTCTTGCACTATTCATATTTGTTTTTTTGCTGGAAATTATTTTATTGGTTTTGTCCTACTCTCACGAAAAGCTAATAGATGCTGCACTTTTCCCTCTTCTTTTATTTCTCGGCTTTTCTTTACAATATCTTCATACCCGAATTTTTCTTCGACAAATAAAAGATTCATTTGACCGTATGCAACTGAATTTTTCTGTTGGACGTAGAATGTCCTATACCCTTCCCATTTCTAACGAAATCGGAGATTCTTTTATTTGGGAATCTATTCGTGCACGTACGCTTTATCGCTACCGTTATCACTCTAAAGCCGTTGATTTCAATTTTATTCCGGTAGATTCTGGCGACCCCGCTTCATGCGCTTGGTCTGCTGCATGGTTCTATATCAATGATGATATAAAGAACTTTCCGTATGACTACTCATTATCAAACGACTCTGCTCCTCTTCCCTTAATTGAATTTGCTCTGAATTTAGGCCAATATGGTCTCCAGCATGATTTCATATCTGATATTGCTTTAGAAACTTGGCTTTCTGATTTCAGAGCTAAATATAACCAGTGCGCTGCCGTTTCCAAGTTACTAAAAGCATTTCCGTGTGACGATTTTGAATCGAGGTGATCATTTATGTCCACCCGCAACCACCCCGAATCCGCCCGCATCATCCGGGAGGCACGGCAGGCCGCCGGGCTGACGCAGCTGGAGCTTGCGGAGAAGCTTGGTG
>OGIX01001156.1_pt1 | contig 11126 bp, 7 predicted proteins | sample 1571901 | NCBI WGS metagenome assembly OGIX01 (sample SAMEA2582102, study PRJEB24529) | metagenome | biome: Human gut stool | place: China | collected 2011
TTCAAGTTCATCACTCTTTGATTCTACGGTGCCTTCTGCATCATGCGTATCCAATAACTTCAATGTATTTTCTTCTGCAAAGCGCTCCACATTCGTAAAATCTCCCAGTACATACAGAATATCATTCTCCTGAATAATGGTATCAGCAGCAGCCATTTCCTGGCTCATCGTCTTAAAGAAATGACGACGCGAAGAAGATGACTGACGGCGAACCTCCATTATACCCACATTATAACGTTGTGGAATACTCAGTTCCTGTATGGTCTTTCCAGTTAAAGGCGATTTACTTTCGACCTGCCCCCGACACAAATTCTGAAATAGTTGGTACTCTCCCGCCAGTTCTTTCAGCGATTTGTTCTTTTTACCCTTACGGTCCTTGTCACCTTTCTTAGTCAGGAAAATTTTACTCAATGGAATTAAGATTATCAATCCGACAGCCACACAAACCAATCCTACAGGAGTAAACGAAAAAAATGTAAGAGGTGTATATCCAGCAGAAGTCAGTGCTTCCTGAATTACAAGGTTCGGTGGTGTACCGATAAGTGTCATCATACCTCCCATACTACTGGCAAATGCAAGCGGCATCAGCAGGCGACTGACATTAATCTGTGTCCCCATAGCCATACTGACTACAATGGGAAGCATCAAAGCTACTGTTCCGGTATTGCTGACAAAAGCACCGATAAAGGCAGTCACCAATACAATAAGAACGAAAAGTTTCAACTCACTGTCACCTGATAACTTCAGGATACGACTACTTATCATCTTTGCCAATCCCGTCTGAAAGATAGCACCGCCCACAACGAACAATCCTATCATCATGATCACGACGGAATTGGAGAAGCCGGTCAATGCTTCCTCCGGAGTTAGAATACCGAATATAATTAGTAACACCAGAGCACAAAGCGCAACTAAATCCGAACGCACTTTGCCACTCATAAAGAATATCGCAGATAGGAATAAAATAATGAGAGTAATATACATAAAGATATAAAATTTATCAGTTATTAAACAATTCAACAGTGATTTTTGTTCTAAGGCGTTGCAAATATCACAAAAATCAGCACAATGAACAATAGGGTGAATCCTTTTTGAACTAAATAAGCGACAAATATCTCACTAAATTATAAATAAAGTATAGATTATTAGCATTATATTTATAACTTTGAATCCGGGAATGATATTATGGGATCACCTCTTTTATCAGTTAAATTCTATAACAACAATGGGAAACGACAACACAATTACAGGCACCTTCAATGGAACAGTCCATCTGGAATACCTACCATGTATTAATTATGCAATGATACACAATCATGTGCCTTCATGCAATTTCTGCGAACTCATGAATAGTGATGAAGTCGACTGGAATAACATCAAAGTATCCATAGACGGAGAACTTATTAAATACTCAGAAAGCATTCTTGAAATAATTCCACCCGGACAGAACATACAAATCAACAATCTGGAAATATCACCTGAAAGTGAAAAGCTAATCGAACTCACAGAAGGTATCGAAACTAATTTTCATCTGACTATTACGATTTCCGGTGAGATAGCCCATCAGCAAACATTTCCCATCAAACTGATGACATACGATCAGTGGACTGGTTCCAGGATCATGCCCGAACTCTTAGCGACATTTGTGACTCCCAATCACCCTATACTTTCAAGAATTAGTGTAAAAGCCTCACAATTCCTCGAAAAGTGGACCGGAAACTCTGCCTTAGACGAGTATCAGACACAAGACCCCAACCGGGTGCGTGCGCAGGTAGCTGCTATTTATGAAGCTCTACGGTCTGAGTCTTTAATATATTCTACGGTTCCGGCCAGCTTTGAAGCTTCGGGGCAGCGTGTCCGCCTAGTAGATAATGTCCTCACCAGTAAGCTGGGTACATGCATAGACCTGACTTTACTCTATGCTTCCTGTCTGGAAGCAAATGGCATTCATCCTCTTTTAGTCTTATTGAAAGGACATATATTGGTAGGTGCATGGCTTACAGAAGATATTTATCATCAAACCGTAGGCGATGATGCCTCCTTTCTACTCAAAGGAAGTGCAAATGGTATCAGCGACATTGTATTAGTAGAGACAACCGCACTGGCATCTTCACAAAATATTTCATTTGAAGAAGCTGCTGCAATGGCTCAGAAAGAGCTCAAAGAAGAAAACAGATTCAAGCTGTTTATCGATGTATATAGGTGCAGACTGGATAAAATCCGCCCATTGCCGCAACGCATAAACCATAACGGTGAATGGCAAATAGAAAACAGTGGAATAGAACATGAGAATGTAACCCAAAGAATACACCGACTGGACCGGTATGAAATAAAGCTGGAGGACAGCAAGGATGAAATAACCAAGCAGATTATTTGGGAAAGAAAACTACTGGACTTTTCTTTACGCAATAATCTGATCAACATCCGGCTTGGCAGAAGAGTTATACCATTCATATCTTTCGAAATTGATCATCTGGAAGATCATCTGCAAGCCGGAGAAAACTACCAGATATTATCCAGTCCTGCTAAAAGTAAAATAGAACCGGGTGAGACAGGGCTCTATGATTCTTCTTTATGGAAAGAGAATTTGGAAGAATTAGTAATCAGCGAGCTGAGAAACAAAAAACTCCGTTCTTATCTGACAGAAAGCGAACTTCAGAACTCACTCAAATTTGTATACCGTACATCGCGAACCGCCATTGAAGAAAATGGAGCCAATTCACTGTTCCTCGTTTTAGGAATCTTGAAGTGGTACGAGTCTCCTAAGAGTGTAAAACCACGCTTTGCTCCTATCTTGCTATTACCGGTAGATATTGTGCGTCGTGGAGGCTCAAGTGGATATATCATTCGCACCAGAGACGAAGAAATTATATTGAACATAACGCTCGTCGAACTATTGAAACAACAGTTCAGTGTTAATCTTTCCGGGTTGAATCCGTTGCCAAAAGATGATAGTGGCGTAGACGTGAAAAAGATATTCGCAACGATTCGTACCTGCATTCGTAATATGAAAGGTTGGGATGTAGTGGAAGAATCCATGTTGGGGTTATTCTCATTCAACAAGTTTGTCATGTGGAATGACATTCATACCAATGCAGACAAATTGAAAAAGAACGCCATTATAGCCAGTCTGATGGAAAATCGTATTCAATGGCAGGATACGACTCCGGAAATTGACGCCAGAGAAATAGATAGAAATCTTGAACCTATCCATTTTGCCATTCCCGTTGATGTCGATTCTTCGCAGTTGGAAGCCGTTATTGAATCAGGAGAAGGAAAGAGTTTCATATTGCATGGTCCTCCGGGAACCGGTAAATCACAGACCATTACCAATATGATAGCCAATGCCCTGTACAAAGGAAAACGTGTGCTGTTTGTAGCAGAAAAGATGGCAGCACTTTCCGTAGTACAAAACCGTCTGACTAAGATAGGATTAGATCCGTTCTGTCTGGAACTACATTCCAATAAAGTTACTAAATCCCATTTCTTAGCCCAGCTTCAGAAAGCTATAGAAGTCATTCACATTCAGTCTCCAGCTGAGTTTGAAAGTACTTCAAAGCAATTATTCGAGCGTAGAAAGAAATTAATCAATTATATGGAAGCGTTGCATCATCCCCATGCTTCCGGCTTCTCTCTGTACGATTGTATAACAAATTATTTGTCGATACAGGGAGATGAATTGTCCATCGACTTTTCTCTATTACCCTCCATCACTAAGAATCAACTGACAGATTTTTGCGAAAAGATCCAGGAACTGGATACAGTTTTTCAGATAACAGGGCATCCGCAAGACCACCCATTAAAAGGGCTGGAACCATACGACACTTCCATAGAAAGCTCTCAGAAATTACAAGCTGGCATCAGGAGCATTATTAATTTATTCAGCTCGATTACCGCTAACAGAAAGTTGCTTTCAAATAGTCTGGGAATCTCGATACCTGATAATTGGAATGGGATCAGTTGGATGGGAAAGATATGTAACCAACTTCTATCCATCCCATATCTGAATAAAACGTTATTGGAAATGGGTGGTAATACCGACTTGATAGAAGAATGGAAAGATATTATCCTGTCCGGTCGTAAGCGAGATCATTTACAAGCTGAACTGGGTAAAGACTATGCACCCCAAATTCTGGAAGAAAATGCATTTGCCCTCCAGCAAGAATGGAAAACTATCGAATTGAAATGGTTCTTACCTAAATTCTTTGCCAAACGTTCTTATCTGAAAAAGCTCAGGCTTTACAATACGAGTTTGCAGGCAGCACAAATACCAAGCCTGTTAGAAAAGTTAAATGCTTATCAAAAGAATAATAAGATCATTCAGGAGCAAGCTTCCGAATTATCATCTTCTTTCGGCTTCTTAGGAAGGAAAAATAAAGAGAAATGGGATGATATTGATTCTATACTTAAGAATCTTCCGATAATTTACAACACTTTATCGGAATACGCAGCAATCGTTCAACAGCCATTTGCAGAAGTTCTGAATCAATTTGCAAATAAAATCAGTATTGACTGGAACGCATTCCAGCAGTCTAATGAAAATACATTCAGGCAATTAATCGATACATCCAACGAGTTGAATACGGTTCTCAATGAAATAAAAGGTTCATGCTACATACAACTGCCGGATAATAATCTTGAAATGAAACTACCGGTTCTACTGAATACCTGGTTAACTCACTTCAATAAGATTAAAGATTGGGGACAATGGTGCATCCGTAAGAGAGAATTGGAATCCCTGCATTTAACCGTAATTATCAACTATATAACAGATAAGCATAAAAGCGGATCGGAAGCTTCTGATGCGTATATGAAGGGCGTTTATCACCAATTAGCTCTAAAAACCGTTGATGCAGACGAAACTTTACGTCTTTTCAACGGATTGCTATTTGAGGAAATGATCAGCAAATACAAACAGTTGACTGTAGATTTTCAAGAGTTGAGTAAAAAGGAACTATACTGTAGATTAGCAGCCAAAATACCATCACTGACAATGGAAGCCGCCTCCAGTTCCGAAATAGGAATTCTAAAAAGGAACATTTCAAATGGAGGACGCGGCACATCTATCCGGAGAATTATAGACCAGATACCAACTCTGTTGCCCAAGCTATGTCCATGCATGTTGATGAGTCCGATATCAGTGGCTCAGTATATCGATCTGGATGCAGAGAAGTTCGATCTTGTTATTTTCGACGAAGCATCACAGATGCCTACCAGCGAGGCAGTCGGTGCAATAGCCCGCGGCAACGCATTAGTGGTAGTAGGTGATCCCAAGCAAATGCCTCCAACAAGTTTCTTCTCCTCTTCACAAGTAGACGAGGAAGAAGCTGAATTTGACGATATGGAGAGCATTCTGGATGATTGCATCTCGTTATCCATTCCATCCCGTTATCTGACTTGGCACTATCGGAGCAAACACGAAAGTCTGATTGCTTTCAGTAATTCTCAGTATTACAATGGAAAGTTATATACTTTTCCTTCTGTGGATGACAGAATTTCAAAAGTACGTTTAGTTCAGGTAGATGGTACGTATGATAAAGGACGTACACGCAGCAATCATGCCGAAGCGGAAGCCATTGTGAAAGAAATACTGAACCGGCTACGTACATCTGAAGTTCCTGAAAAAAGCATAGGTGTCGTGTCTTTCAGCCAGGTACAGCAAAACCTGATAGAAGATATGCTCATTGAGGAGCTGAACAAATATCCTGAATTGGAAGAAAAAGCTTTCCAAAGTAATGAACCTATTTTCATCAAGAATCTGGAGAATGTGCAAGGTGATGAGCGGGATATTATTCTTTTCTCTATAGGATACGGTCCGGACAGGAATGGCAATGTATCCATGAATTTCGGACCATTGAATAATCAAGGCGGCGAGCGTCGTCTGAATGTAGCCGTATCGCGTGCACGTTATGAAATGATTATCTTCTCAACCTTACGCTCCGAACAAATAGATTTGAAACGTACAAAGTCCAAAGGTGTGGAAGGCTTAAAGAGATTTCTTGAATTTGCAGAACGCGGTACCTCACCTATTCCGGCCATCCAACTACAGAACCTGCAACAAAGTAATCTTATTACTTTAATTGCACAGGAACTTACTCAGCATGGTTATAAAGTGGATACTCTGGTAGGGCGGTCAAACTTTAAGGTGGATTTAGCGATTGTCAATCCATTGCAACCGGATACATATATTTTGGGAATATTGTGTGACGGCAGAAACTATTATGAAACGAAAACCACCAGAGACCGTGAAATAGTACAACCGAATGTTTTGCAGATGCTCCACTGGAATGTAATGCGTGTATGGTCCGTCGACTGGTTTGAACATAAAGAGAACGTCATGGAGCGCATTATCAAAAAGCTGGAATATTTAAAAAACACAAAAGCAGAAGAACAGCCTCCTCTTCCGACAGAGAATAATGTTCTGAAAACATTCAGTATAGAAAACGAACCTGTTGTAGAGTTAGTGAACAATAGAGAAAGAGAGTATATATTCGCTGACTTGCCTGATATAGGCTACAGTACAGATATCGATACCGTAATGGCTTCCTCCTATCAGGTTAAAAAACAACTTCAACAAATAGTCAGGATTGAACAACCCATAACAAATACTCTGCTGTATAAAAGGATATTACGAATTTGGAATTTGACAAGAGTTACCACCCGTTTGCAGGTATTTATAGACAGCCTTCTTGAAGATGCATATAAAGACCCCCTATCGGGAGATACCATAATTTACTGGGAGAATAAAGAGAAGGCTAAAGACTGTGACTTTTACCGCATCAATTCTAAACGCGACATTCTGGATATTCCAATCCTAGAAGTTATGAGTGCCGCCCGTTATGCCATAGAGCAACAGATATCCATGCCAATAGAAGACCTGAAACGGTTGACTTCCCAACTTCTTGGTTTTAGCAGGAAAGGAAACAATCTAGATATGGTAACGGAACAGACCATACAATTGCTGATTAATAAAGGAATATTCAGCCATGCGAACGGAATGGTATCCATGAGTAATTAGGGTTCATGGATACTTTCTTCCGAAAGGAAAAACAGAATGAAAAATAATATCTACCTAATAGTCTTCGATAGTAGAATTTCCGAATATATCTTTTTTGATTGTAATCTTATTACCATTATCATCTTCAATAATCGTATTGCCTAAAATGTCTTTTTTGACTGTCTTCTTTTCTTGATTGACTATCGAATATTCGTAACTATCCTCGATAAAATTAACACTATAGCTCTTCGTTATATGGGGAGCTAAAACAAACTGAACTGCAAATAGGATAAATAGAACCTTTTTCATGGCGTATTTTTTAGGTTTGTAACAAAAGTAATATGGGAAAATAATAACAACTGGTGAATTCTATAATTATTGATAGGAAAAAACCTAAAATTAATATTTTTCATGTGCTACAATCGTATCGTTTTAGAAGGCTCGGGCTACATGCGGTCTACACTTGCACGATTTTCCACCCAAATGGTATGGTAGCTAAATTACTGAAGGTCAATAAACAACAAGAGGTTGTGTCGAAACTCTGACAAGCGTATCATTTTGTCATCCTGAGCGTAGTCGAAGGATCTCTTCTCTGTGCATTCAGGGGAGTAGATCCTTCACTACGTTCAGGATGACAGAGCGAAATGATAGTGATTCTTACTTTTGACACAACCTCTTTGTTTATTTAGAGGTTCCTGGCAGATTTTAAACCGTCAAGATAATCCTTTTATTTCCAATTGATTAAAATCTCTTTAGTTCCGCTACTGTAAAACAATTGTAAAACAAATATTCTGTTTAAATCGTTTATTAATAGTCACAATGATAAACTGATAATTTTGATTTGCAAAGAAAAAATGGAAAGAATTATTCTATTTCTTCTTTTATAGTGAGCCTAAGCCATGATAGACAAATACTTCTGCAAAGCCATTATCTCCGCTTCAATAACCAGCTTTTGAAAGTCTTCCGGCAACTGTTCCGTATGTGACTTTTCCAAAGCCTTGTAATAGTTTACTTTTGCATCATTACTACCTTTCAGGGTAATAATAACATAGCCATGACGAAGAAGATACAAGTTCATCAACAAACGAGAGGTACGCCCGTTACCATCTATAAACGGATGAATCCGCACCAATTCATCATGTAGATAGGCAGCAATAAGAACAGGATGTACCTTTTCTTTTTCCATTTGCTTGAAACGGAGAATAAAATCTTCCATTTGCTTCTCTATCAGATACGGTTGTGGTGGAATATGTGTACTACCTGAAATCATAACAGGAACGGTGCGGTATCTCCCGGCATTCTCACGGTCTATCCCATGAAGAATAAGGGCGTGTATTTCTTTGATGGTACGTTCGCTTATCTCTATATCTTGTTTAGCTATATCTTTAATATAGCTGATAGCTTCCGTATGATTGATTGCTTCCAAATGTTCACGCATGGACTTTCCGGAAATGGTAACGCCTTCGTTTACTATAAGGGCTGTTTCCTGCAAAGTGAGTGTATTGCCTTCTATACGATTACTTTCGTAGGTGTATTCAATATCCAAAGCATCCTGAATCTTTTTCAAAGCTTCTTCGGGCAATGGACGCAAAGCCAATAGCTGTTCTTTAAGAACATCTGCCTCTTTCAGCATAACATTTATATCTTCACTCATGGCTATTCTATTTCTTTAATTCGTTCTACTTGCTTATTCAGGAAATAATCGGCATACGGAGAATAATTTCCTGTTTCATAAAAGCCAATCAGTCCTTTCCTGTAGTTCAGTATATCGGCATCCCTTGAAGAATAAACTGGGATAATATCAGCGTTCATCAATACAATGCTTTCCATCATTCGGGAGGTACGTTTGTTCCCGTCTATAAAAGGTTGTAATTTGGCAATGTTGCAATGAAGATAAACGGCTCGCTCCAATGGGTTTGTTAATTGCTCTTGCTGATAAAGTATTTCATTCAACTTTGCCCGAATATCATGCAAATCCTTTGGCGGTATATATTCCGTGCCGCTAATACGGACAGCCCTTGTTCTTAAAAAGCCTGATTCTTCATCAGAAACCAATCCTGTAGATATAGATTGATGCACTCTGAATAAAGTACGCTCATTTATCACTTCCTGATTTTTCCCTTTATTGATATATTCCAATTCAGAGATAAAAGTATTATATAAATTTTTCAACATCTTGGCATCCTCATATTTCTTTTCAGAGGTGATGCCATCTTTAAGCAATGCTTCTGTTTCTACATAAGTATAGGTATTGCCTTCTATCTTACCGGAATAGTAGCACCATACAATGGCTAAGTCCTTTATTTCATTTGAGCGCAAATCCGATAGCTTTGCCAAAGGATGATTCAAAATGAATTGCGCTTTTTCCTGTTGCTCTTTATTAAATATATGTTCCATAGTTTATGGTCAAATCTTGTTATTTCCTATAATACTCTTATTTTCATAATACTTAATCCTGCCTTTAAGTTCATCAATATCTTTCTTAATGGAATCAGAGATAGGAATATTATGCTTATCCAAAAAGGCTGTGAGCTTTTGAAGTTCTTCCTGTACTTCCATTTTTCGGATGCCGTAATAATAGGTAGAAGTGAAATCAAATTCATCTTTAGTCATCAATACCCGTGCCACATCTTTAGGAGTAGTCTTGTCGGTGATATGAATATCTGTTTCAAGCATCGAAGATATATATTTTAAATCCGAAGCATCAGGACTATACTGTTTTTTTAGTACATCGAAATAGGAATTAAACTTTTGTTTCATAGTATCCCATTCAAGTTTTACCATTCCGAAGCCATGAATCGAGTAAGCTATCACCTTTTTAATAAGTCCTTCCAGTTCTTCCTTACTGATGCAAACACCATCTGATGCACCAGCAGAATAGTTATCGAAAAAATAGGCTGGTTCTACATTAAAATATTGAGCCATACTTAATAATGTGTCTATTTTAGTAGAGTTAGCCTTGATGATTTTATGCAAACTCTGCTCCGTCATACCTAACTCAATGGCAGCCTGTTTCATTGTTACGTTTTTCTTTTCGCACAACTCTTTTATTCTTTCAAGATGAACCATATAAGTGTACTTAAAAGTCAAATGCTAAACTATTAGTTTAGCATTTAATATGTTATTTCTATATTTGCAGTATCAAAGATAAGAAATAAAATTTAGTGTTCAAATAATAAACAGATTTTCTAACTAAAAAAGTAGAAGTATGGAAACAGTAATTGTAACTACAGAATCCGCTATCGAAAAGATAATGGAAAGAGTACTGGATAAGAAGTTGCCAAGGCCTCCTGAATCGGATGTCGAAAAGACTTATAGTATTAATCAAGTAGCCAGAATGATGGGACATTCGCACAAAAAGATTTCAGATCTTGTGGCGGCAGGCGTACTAAAAGCTACTGCCGATAACCGAGTTTTTGAGAGTTCTATTAAAGAGTACAATAACAAGTAAAGCCAATTACTAAACAAAAAGTCGAACTAAAATTTCTTTTTCATCCACCACCTGAAAGAGTAAGGTAGCGTTTCCGCAAGGAGCGCTACCCAACAAAAGAACTGAAATGACAATATCCAAAGAAACATCACAGCAGCAAGAAATTGGTTTCCCTATATCTGTTTTCCCTGAACCCATAAGGGAAATTATTAACGAAACCAGATCTAGCCTGAACTATCCGACTGACTTTATTGCTTTTACTATCTGTTTTACCCTATCCATAGGTATAGGCAACAAGTTTGTAGCGAAAGTTAAGGAAGGCTGGGACGAGCGTGTATATGGCAATTATCGGGCGTTCGGGCGTGAATAAAAGCCATCCGCTTAGCTTTGCCATGCAGCCCTTGTTTGAATTGGATATAAAATCATCCGTAAAATATCAGAAAGAACAAAAAGAGTACGAAAAGCTACTCTTTGCCAGTAAAAAAGCAAAAGAGGATAAAGAACCGAAAGATCAGGTAACAGAGCCCAACTTGAAGAAGTTCATTGTGTCGGATATTACCCCCGAACGGCTTATCACCATCCATCAGGATAATAAAAGAGGAATCTGTTTGTATGTAAACGAACTCATGTCGTGGCTCAAAAATTTCAATCGCTACAACAGCGGTTCAGAAGAACAGTTTTGGCTATCCGTATTTAGTG